>CEUJ01007555.1_pt1 | contig 30565 bp, 35 predicted proteins | sample 361531 | NCBI WGS metagenome assembly CEUJ01 (sample SAMEA2622842, study PRJEB7988) | marine metagenome | biome: marine biome (ENVO:00000447); feature: marine epipelagic mixed layer (ENVO:xxxxxxxxx); material: "saline water (ENVO:00002010), including plankton (ENVO:xxxxxxxx)" | depth 140 m | reverse complement strand
GAAGTTTTAAAAATTGCATCAAAACTAAAAAAAAAAGTTGTTATAGGGACAACTGGTTTTAATAAAAAAGAAGAAAACTTGATTAAGAAGTACTCAAGAAAAATACCCATTTTAAAAGCTGGAAATATGAGCTTGGGTATTAATCTCTTAATGTACCTAACTGAGATAGCATCTGCCTCACTTGGAAAAAACTATCTAAGTAAAGTTTTTGAGGTACATCATAAACACAAAAAAGATCATCCATCGGGTACAGCCCTAATGTTAGGTAAAGGCATTGCAGTTGGTAGAAATAAGGATTTTTACAAACTTATGGGAAAAAAATATTTAAATAAAAAATCTTTTCCATATGGAAATAAAATTAATTTTAATTCAATAAGAAAAGATGAAATAATTGGAGAGCACGAAGTAAAATTCTCAAGTGGTAAAGAAATTATTACTCTAAATCATGAAGCATTCGATAGAGCTCTTTATTCTGAGGGAGCCTTAACTGCTGCTAAATGGTTAAATAAAAAGAAAACAGGGCTTTATTCGATGCGAAATCTTTTGAATTTTAAATAATGAATGAAATTCAAAGAGCAAGAATTGTTCTTAAAATTTTAAATAAGACTTATCCAAAAACTCCAATTCCTCTTAAACATAGGAATATATTTACTTTATTAATATCTGTTCTTCTGTCTGCTCAATGTACTGATGTGAATGTTAACAATGTAACAAAAGATATTTATCCAAAATATAATAAACCAGAGCATTTTGTTAAGCTTGGTAGGAAAAAGATTGAAAAATTAATAAGAAGTATAGGTATCTTTAGAATTAAAGCAAAGAGTGTTTATAATCTATCAAAGACTTTGGTTGAAAAATATAAAGGTCGAGTACCAAAAACTTTTGAACAATTAGAGGAGTTACCAGGTGTGGGACATAAAACTGCTAGTGTAGTGATGTCTCAAGGTTTTGGGTATCCTGCATTTCCAGTCGATACACATATACATAGACTTGCACAAAGATGGGGGCTTACTAACGGCAAAGACGTAGTTGAAACAGAAAAAGATTTGAAACGTCTATTTCCAAAAAAATATTGGAATAAACTTCACCTACAAATTATTTATTATGGTAGAGAATTCTGTAAAGCAAGAGATTGTTATGGTATTTCTTGTAAAATTTGTACTAGTTGTTATCCTAACAGAAAAAAACCAATTAAAACTAAGAAAGCATAACATGAAAATTTTAGGAATAGGAAATGCCATTGTTGACGTAATTTGTAAGGTAGATGACAATTTTATAACTCATAATGAATTGACTAAAGGTACAATGAAATTATTTTTTGATGAAAGTGAATTTAAAAATCTATTAATAAATTTAAAAATTGAAAAAACTATTTCTGGGGGTTCTGTTGCAAATTCTGTAGTTGGCATATCACAACTTGGTTGTAAGGCTGGTTTTATAGGTAAAATTTCAGATGATGAATTTGGAATTAAATATGAAGAAGGTTTAAAAAAGGAAAATGTTAAATACTTCTATTCTAAAAAGAAAGAGAAATTACCAACAGGTACATGCTTGATTTTAGTTACCCCAGATTCTGAGAGAACTATGTGTACTTTTTTAGGTACTGCAGGTAAAATTAATGAAAATGATGTTGACTTTGATGCTATCAATCAAAGTGAATTGATATTTCTAGAGGGTTATCTGTGGGACGAAGGTGAGCCAAAAAAAGCTTTTGATAAAGCAATTAAATCTGCAAAAAAGGTTGCTATGTCACTTTCTGACAAGTTTTGTGTGGACAGACATAAAACTCATTTTCTTGATTTAGTTAAAAATAAGTTAGATATAATATTTGCTAATGAACAAGAAATTACTTCATTAATCGATGCTCAAAGCTTTAATGAAGTAATAAACTTCTCAAAAAAACTAAATAAGCTATTAGTTGTTACTAGGGGCGAAAAAGGAGCTATAGCAATACAGGGCGATCAAGTTTTTGAATGCGGTATCAAAAGTAATCTTAAAATAGTAGATCTTACAGGGGCCGGAGATCTTTTTGCAGCTGGATTTTTATATGGTCATGTAAGTAATTTTTCCATAGGAGAAAGTCTTGAAAAAGGAACTGAAATGTCTTCTAAGATTATTCAGCAAATTGGTGCAAGGCTCTAGTTTTCTTTCTTTTAAAACTACCTTTTCCTTTTTTAGGTTTAACTTTTTTTTGACTAAATTTTTTTGATAATAAATCTTTGGCAATAAAATTTCTTTTTTTCATTTTTTAAGTTTATATCCATTTTCAGTATTTAAAATCAAACCATTATCACCAAATTTGTCAAAAATTTTCTTTCTCAGTCTATAAATATGCGTCTCAACAGTATGAGTTTCTAAATTAGTTGAGTGTTTCCAAACATTTTTTTGTATATCCAATCTATTATTTTCCTTATTAGACTCATTGAGGTAAATTAATAAATCAATTTCTCTTTCTGTAAGTTTTAATGATAAATTGCCCTTAAAGATAACTCTGGAATTAGTATCTAGTTTATAACTTGCTAAACTTATACTAGACTGAATTTCATAATTACTTTTAGATAAATTGACATTTATTTGCTGGAGCAGGTTTCTAATTTTAAGTGGTTTTTTGAGATATATAAAATTTTTGAATTCTGCACTCTTTTCAGATGATACAACTAGAATTTGAGGATTTTTTGAAATTAATTTCTTTAGTTCATCATTAAAAGCATCAAAATAAAAAAAATTAAAGTTTAATTCTGATTTAATCTCATTAAAAATTTCATATAATGAGTGTAGTTTAAAAATAACTAAATCAAATTTATTCATAATATTATGTTACTTAAGTTAAAACAAAATACAATTTACATTGATAAATTTAAACTAAAATGTGCTGTAGGAAAAGGTGGAATAAAAAAAAAGATTAGAGAAGGTGATAAAGTTACACCTAAAGGTTTATATAGTCTTGGTGATTTATTCTACAGGGCTGACAGAGTTGTCAAATTCAAAACAAAATTGAAAAAAAAAATTATTAAAAAGGATATGGGTTGGTGTGATGATCCAAATTCAAAAAAATATAATCGTTTAATTAAATTGAAAAAATATAATAAATACTCTTACGAAAAATTATTTAAAAATAGTGGAAATTATGATTTTATAATTCCTATAAATTATAACTATTCAAAACCAAAAAAAAACAAGGGGAGTGCAATATTTATTCATCTCACGGACGACTATAAACCGACTGATGGATGTGTAGCTTTAACAAGAAAAGATTTTTATGTAATGCTTAAATTAATTGATGAAACAACTAAAATTAAAATCATTTAATTTCGTTCACCAAATATTTTTGTACCAACTCTTATAAATGTAGTTTTGAAACTCAACGCCTCTAGATAATCATTGGACATACCTAGACTAATTTCTTTAAGCGCCAACTCATCATTTTTTCTTTTAATTAAAGAAAAGTAGTTTGACGCGGACTCATCAATTGGTGGAAGGCACATTAAGCCTGCTACATCCAAATTAATATTTTTACATTCTTCCACTAATTTATCTACATCTGAAAGTCTTACTCCATTTTTTTGAGACTCATCGCCAACATTTACTTGTATAAAAATTTTCAAATTTTTTTTTTGTTTCTGTTGTTCTTCTGCAATTTTTTTAGCTAGTTTAAGACTGTCTACCGAATGTATGTAATCAAATATACTTACAGCATTTTTTACTTTATTTGATTGTAATTTTCCAATCATATGAAGTCTAATTTCGATATTTCTACTTTTGATATTATTCCATTTACCCATAGCTTCCTGAACTTTATTTTCTCCAAAGTGCTTATGTCCATAATCAATCAGTGGAATGACATTCTCTATAGGGAAGGTTTTTGAAACGGCTATTATATTTGGAGAATAGTTAGAAAAATTTAATTCTATAATCTTTTTCTTAACATTATTCTTTAAATCTATTATGTTTTTAACAGTTAAATGCATATATCAAAATTTAAAAAATATTACTTTATTGATGAATTTAATCCTATTCACTTAAAGAAACTAGATAAAAATATAAATTTAATCTGGAGGTGCAAACACAATCAAGATAATTTTGATTTAATAAGAAAAGTCGCTAATTTTTGTAAGCTAAATAAAAGAAATTTATTAATATCAAATAATATCAAATTAGCACTTAAATTAAATTGTAAAGGAGTATATATTTCTGCTTTCAATAAGAGTTTTGAATTTGCTTTCTATAAATTGAAGAAAAATTTTAAAATAATTGGCTCTGCTCATAACTTGATAGAAGCTAATATCAAACTACAGCAAAATGTAAGTGAATTATTTATTGCACCTGTTTTTAAAGATAAAAACCGCTCGGCGCTTGGAATTTATAAGTGCAAATATTTAAGAAATAATAAAAATTTAGAACCTATAGCACTTGGTGGTATAAATGAGAAAAATCTTAGGTTGTTAAAACTAACTAATTTTGTAGGGTTTGCAGGTATAGAATTGTTCAAAAAAAAAGGCCCTAAATAAATTAGGGCCTTTTATATTTTTAATCTTAACTAATTAAAATGAAAATGAAACAGCTACTGCTTTATTCTCATCTGTAGTTGTTGAAGAATATCCAACGTTGTCAGCTTTTGTTAAGTGAACCTTGATGCTCATTGATCCCATTGTATAAGCTGCTTGGTAAGATGTAGTTTCTTCATCTACTGATTGTTTAGCGTTATCAGCTGTTGATCTGTCAATAGAAACTGACAAGTTATCATTAACTGAGAAAGATGCACCAATGTGAGTTGCATCGATATCGCTTGAACTAGCTGCTGCTTGGTCAATTGCTGTATCTGTGAAACCTAAAGTTACTCCACCTACTGCATATGAAGCAGATAATGTAATCTCTTGTGACTCATTATTTGGATCGCTTGGGTTAATTTCACCCCAGCTAGCCGCTAATGTTAAACCATCGATTACGTCAGCTTTTTTTAATTTAAGAACTGTGTCAGTACCACCTGTTGCTCCTGGAGATATAGCTATTCCTACATCCATTCCAGCAATATCACTATTAGTGTATGCTAAATTTGTAGTACCTGTTACTCCGTCTGCTAAGTGTTTACCTGTTTCTGTTCCAACACCATTTGATAATGAGTAAGCCGCAGAACCGTACACGTTAGGTACTAGTCTGTTATGGCCACCTTTATCTGCATTAGTTTGGATGTAGAAAACACCGTTTCCAGTATCAACTGAAACTGTTTGGTCATCATACGGAGAATTACCATCATCTAACTCGTAAGATGCTGTAACTGTCCAACCCTCTTCAGTTTCACCTGAACCGCTTAATGTAACACTGTCGCCGAAAGAAAATCTTTCACCGTTTACTTCATCGCTATCTTTTGACGAATAAGTAAAACCAGCACTACCAGAAGCAGTCATTTCTAAAGCTTGAGCAGATCCAATTGCAAATGTTCCTGCAAGAGCTGTCAAACCTACTTTTTTTAGTTTATTCATGTTTATACTCCTTTATAATTAATTATAAACTCGGTAGTTTTAGCAAAAAATATAAACGTTTTGCGATTTTTCCTTTTAAAACAACATTATTTTTAATAAGTGTTGTATTTTTACATCATTAAATAAACTAAGTATTTGCTTGTTTTTTTGACTAATATAGAATTAAGGCAATATCAAAAGTTTTTAATATAATATATTTATTAAATTAATATAAAACCATAAATATGAGATAAGCATGAAACCATTGTTTTCAATAAATCCCCTCAAAAAATACTTAGTTTTAATATCATCGATGCTTTTTTTTACCGTCCTTCTACAATCTTGTGGACCATTAAAGTATAAACCAGTTGATGCGAGAAAAGTTTCTCCAAACGCAGATGAAAGAGTAAAAAAAAATATTGAAGAAGGAAGAGGTTTTAGATTGTTAGGAGATAGAGATAAAGAAACCTTTGCTAGCTCCAATTATTTATGGAGAGCAGCGCTTGACACTATTGATTTTATGCCCCTAGTTTCAGCGAACTATAGCGGCGGTATAGTAATAACTGACTGGTACTCAGAAAATAACAACCAAAATGAATCTATTAAAATATCAATTAGATTTTTAAGTAATGAGATAAGATCTGATGCATTAGATATCAAAGTTTTTTTGAAACAGTGTGATCAGTCATTAAATTGTGTTGTAAATAACAGCCAAAATGAGTTGTCGAATGAGCTAATGGTAAGCATTTTACGTAGAGCTGCAAAATATGAAAAAGAAGGAATTGAAAAAAGAAAAAAAGAAAATCCATACATTAACGAAGGTTTAAAAACAGATAGCTAATACAAGTGTAGTGGAAAGATATAATTTTAAATTAATCGAAGAAAAGTGGCAGAAAAATTGGGAAGAAAATAAAACTTTTCAATCTAAAACCAATATAAACAAAAAAAAATTTTATTGTTTAGAGATGTTTCCATATCCATCTGGAAAAATACATATGGGTCATGTGAGAAACTATACGATTGGCGATGTCCTTTCCAGATATAAACTACTAAGAGGCTTCAACGTGCTACATCCAATGGGATGGGACTCGTTTGGAATGCCCGCAGAAAATGCTGCAAGACAAAATAACCAAGATCCAAAAGTATGGACTGAAAATAATATTAATACAATGAAAACCCAACTGAAACAATTGGGATTATCAATAGATTGGGATAGGGAAATTTCTACATGTTCTGAAGATTATTATAAACATCAACAAAAATTTTTTATTGAAATGTTTAATAAAGGATTAGTTTATAAAAAAGAAAATTATGTGAATTGGGACCCTGTGGACGAAACTGTTTTAGCAAATGAACAAGTAATTGATGGTAAAGGATGGAGATCGGGTGCTACGGTTGAAAGAAAAAAGTTAAGTCAATGGTTTTTTAATATTTCTAAATTTGCAGATGATTTGAAAGAGGAACTGGAAAATTTAAGTGAGTGGCCTAAAAAAGTTAAAACAATGCAACAAAACTGGATTGGAAAATCCTTTGGATGTGAAATTGATTTTGAGATAATTGGTAGTAAAGAGATTGATAAAATAAAATGCTTTACCACAAGGCCTGATACTCTTTTCGGGTTTTCTTTTTTAGCGCTTTCAGTAGATCATCCAATATCTAAATTTTATGCTGATGATCCAAACTTTGCTAAATTTAAGGAACTTTGCTCAAAAACAGGCACTACGGAGGAGTCAATCGCAAACGCAGAAAAAATTGGTTTTAAAACTAACTTATTTGCAAAAAACCCCTTGGAAACTGGTAAAAATGTTCCAGTTTATTTTGCTAACTTTGTATTAATGGATTATGGATTTGGTGCAGTATTTGGTTGTCCAGCGCATGATCAAAGAGATTTTGACTTTGCTAAAAAGTATAACTTAGAAATTAAAACAGTTGTTAAACCTATTGATAAAAGTGACGATTTTAAGGTTACGAAAGAGGCATATGTTGGTAATGGAATAATAATTAATTCAAATTTTTTAAATGACTTGAAATACCCAGACAATTCAGTGATCGAAACTATTAAAATTTTGGAAAAAAAAGGTATAGGAAGTAAAAAAATTAATTTTCGTTTAAAAGACTGGGGTGTATCCAGACAAAGATATTGGGGGTGCCCGATACCAATTATTTATGATGAAGATGGATCTTATAAAACTGTGCCTGATGAATATCTTCCTGTTAGATTGCCAGAAAATATAAATTTAAATTCCAAAGGTAATCCTCTTGCTAATGTAGATAGTTGGAAGAAAATTGAAATAGATGGGAAAAAATATTTAAGAGAAACAGATACTTTGGATACCTTTGTTGACTCTTCATGGTATTTCTTAAGATTTTGTTCCCCAAAAAATAAAGAAAAACCATTTGATATTGATGATGTAAAATATTGGATGCCTGTAGATCAATACATAGGCGGTGTTGAACATGCTATACTTCACCTTTTATATTCGAGATTTTTCATGAGAGCCATAGGTTATAAAGAAAGTACTTTTAATTTTAAAGAACCATTTAAAGGATTATTTACTCAAGGTATGGTTTGTCATGAGACGTACAAAGATTCAGAAAATAGATGGAGAAGCCCAGATGAAGTTTTCACAAATGATGGAAAAAATTATTATCTAACAAACGACAGATCCAAGAAAATTTCAGTTGGAGCTTCGGAATCAATGTCAAAATCGAAAAAAAATACTGTTGATCCTGAAAAAATTATAAATTTATATGGGGCCGATGCTGTAAGATTGTTTATTTTATCTGATAGCCCACCTGAGAAAGATGTACAATGGTCAGATACTGGTATGTTAGCTTCTTATAAATTTATTCAGAAATTATTTACACTTAATGAAAAAATTAAGAATGTTTCAAAAAAAGAAAAGACCAAAAAATCAGACAATCTTTCTAAGTTTGTTAATCAATATTTAAGTAGGATCGAAAAAAACTTAAATAAATTTCAGTATAATGTAATAATAGCAAATATACATGAAGCATGCACATTCTTTAATGATTGCCTGAAAGACAATAAAAATTTTGAAAATTTAATGAAAGAATATTCAAAATTTTTGATTTCAATCAACCCTGTAATTCCACACTTATCAAGCGAATGTTTAGAGGAAATTGGCATAAGCACATATTCATGGCCGAACATAGATAATAATTATCTGATTGAGGAAAATGTAAATATCGTTGTTCAATTTAATGGTAAAAAAAGAGGTATTGTTGAGGTTAAAAAAGATATAAATGAAGAATCATTAATTAATCATATAATTAATAGCAAAGATTTTGATAAATTTTTAAAAAATACTAAAATAAAAAGACAAATATACGTACAAAATCGTTTAATTAATTTTTTGATTTAAGGTTTGATGATAAATATTTTTAAAAATACAATTTTATTATTATTACTAACTAGCTTAGTAGCATGTGGGTACACACCCTTACTTAACAAACAAAAAATTAATTTTTACATCAATGAATTAAATGTTGAGGGAGACAGGCAGGTAAATAACATTATTTCAAAAAAATTGGAAAAGTATTTAAATTTTGCAGAAAATAAGCTGAGATATGACTTAAAGGTAGAAACCTATTACAAAAAAGAAATTGTCAATAAGGATAAATCAGGTAACCCTAAAAATTATAATGTTTTAGTTGAAACGAAAATAATATTGCTTAAAGAAAATGGGGATCAAGCTAAAAAAAGTTTTAAAAGAAGTATTTCTTTAACATCACAAGATAAGAAAATTGAAGAAAAAAGATTGGAAAATACATATAAAGAGGATCTGAGCAAACTTATATCTAATGATATAATTTTCTTTATATCTAACCAATAATTTATGATTATTAAATCTTTCAAAATAAATGACATCAAAAATTCAAAATCAAAATTTTTTCTTCTATATGGGGAAAATGAAGGACATAAAGATGAAGTTATAAATAATTTTTTTATAAATGAATTTAAAGGGGAAATAATAAAGTATGATGAAAACCAAATATTAAATAATGAAGAGATATTTTATAATACATGTTTAAATGACTCCTTGTTTGATAGTGAAAAAATTATTTTAGTTTCTAGAGTAACATCTAAATTATTTGAAATTGTTAAAGATCTAACTGAAAAAAATATTAGTAACAAAAAAATAATACTTAATTCAGAGACACTAGATAAGAAATCGAAGATAAGACAATTGTTTGAGAAAGAAGATGATTTAATTTGCATACCTTTTTATCAAGATAATAATTATTCTCTTTATAAAATTGCTATCAGTTTTTTTAAAATTAACAAAATTGCGGTTTCTACAGAAAATATTAATTTAATAATTGAAAAATGCTTAGGAGATAGAAAAACACTTCGCAATGAATTAAATAAAATTTTAAATTATTGTTTTCAAAGAAATAAAATAAGCAGTGAAGAAATAAACAGATTAATTAATGCAAACGATCAAGAAAATTATTTTGAATTAATAGATAACTGTTTAGCTAAAAACAGTAATCAAGTAACAAAGATAATTAATAATGACCAATTTAGTAAAGCTGAGTCTATTATCCTTGTAAGATCATTTATTTCGCGGGTTAAGAGATTGATTGAGTTAAAAAAACTTTTTGAAGAAATTGGAGATATAAATCAAGCTATAACTAAATTTAAACCACCAATTTTTTGGAAAGATAAAGAAATTGTTTATAAACAGATTAGCTCATGGTCTTCTAATGAAATTTATAAAATGTTAAACGATATTAATATGTTAGAACTTAAGTTTAAAAAGAATTATGAAATTTCAAATAATTTAATTTTTGACTTTATTTTAAATACTTCAAGAGCAACTAATAGTTAGCTTTGATTACCATTACAAGTCTGTCAAGTTGGTCGGCATTATTATACTCGAATGATAAAATTCCTTTATTATTTTTTTTGTGATGAATTTTAGCTGTTAAACCGGTTTTCTCTTGAAGGTTTTTTTCGAGAGCTTTAATATTGCTATCATTAGAAATTACTTTTAATTTCTTTGGAGATTTATATAATCTTACCAAGTTTTCTGCCTGCCTAACTGAGAGTTTTTTATCAATTATTTTTTTTGCAATCAAAGTTGCATTTACTAAACCAACCAGTACTTTACCATGTCCTTGTGAGATTTTTTGCTCTTCTATAAATTTGATAACTTCATGTGGTAAAGTTAGCAACCTTAAAGAGTTTGTAATATGTGCTCGGCTTTTACCAATAAATCTAGCGACTTTTTCTTGGTCATAATTAAACTCATCAATTAATTTTTTATATCCATTCGCTTCTTCAATAGGATTTAAATCGTCTCTTTGCACGTTCTCGACTATTGCAAATTCTAAAGATTTAAGATCGTCTGCTTGGATTTCTACAATAGGAACAACATGCAAGCCTGCATTTTGTGCAGCCTGCCAACGCCTCTCTCCCGCTATGATTTCGAATTTATCTGATTGTTTCCTCACAATAATAGGCTGAATAATACCTCTTTCTCTTATAGAATTTGTCAATTCCTCTAATTGTTGTTTGTTGAAATTTTTTCTAGGTTGAAATTTATTTCTAATTAATGAACTTATTGAAACTTCGTTACTTTTAACATTTGTACTCGTATCACCTATCAAAGATGATAAACCTCTACCTAATCCTTTTTTTAGTTTAAAAGTATTTGTCATGCGGCACTATCTAATATTTTTTCTTGATTAACAAATTCATCAGTAAAACTAATATAGGATTTACTTCCAGGACAAGAGTTATCATAAAATAAGACTGGCATACCATGCGAGGGAGCTTCCGACAATCTAACATTTCTGGGAACAACGGTTTGATATACTTTATCCTTAAAGTAGTCTCTTGCCTCTTTCTCAACCTCACCTGAAAGCTTATTTCTTTTATCATACATTGTCAGTAAAATTCCCCTTATTGAAAGTTTTGGATTTAGATTATTTTTGATTCGTTCTATTGTTTTCATAAGTTGTGTAACACCTTCTAAAGCAAAAAATTCTGTTTGAAGTGGTACCAAAAGAGCATCTGATGCTACTAATGCCATAATCGTTAGAAGGCTGAGGGATGGTGGACAGTCTACCAATATATAACTATATGTCCCTTTAGAATCATTTAAATACGCGGTAATTTGATCCTTCAAAATAAATGCTCTTCTATTGTCTCCAGCCGTTTCTACTTCTAAACCTGAAAGATCCACATTTGATGTGATTAAGTCAAGATTTTCAAAATTAGTTTTAGCTATAACGTCTGCTATTTTTTTACCTCCATTTAAGACACTATAAATTGATTTTTCAGAGTTTTCTAAATTTGATAATCCTAATCCTGTAGTAGCATTACCTTGGGGATCAAGATCAATTACTAAAACCTTCTTTCCTTGTAAGCTCAATCCAGCAGCAAGATTTATCACGGTCGTGGTTTTTCCTACTCCACCTTTTTGATTTATTATTGATATAATTTTTTCTTTCATTTTTTATCTAAACTTTTTATTTTTAAAATTAATGAGTCCTTGTTCGTGATACTTCGTTTGACCTCATATTTAAATTTCTGATTCAAGGAGGCCTGTTCTATTATTTTTCTTCCACTTTTTCCTAAGAATAAAATTACCTCATTAAAATATTTAAAATTATTTTTTAAAATATTTAGTATGACTGGAAGAGGCTTAAAAGCTCTAGCTACAATAATTTCTGAACTTAAATTTTTTTCATTAAAAATATCTTTTTGAAGAACTTCTACATTTAAGTTAAATTTATCCGCTACATCTTTTAAGAAGTTACTCTTATGGTAACTCTTTTCATAAAGCCTGAACTTCATATCAGAATTTTTATGCTTCATTATAATTGCCAAAACAATTCCTGGAAGGCCTGCTCCAGATCCAATATCTGTACAAATAGTACTTTTTAAATTAATTAAATCAATGATTTGTGCACTGTCTATTATATGTCTTTTTTTTGAGGAAATCTCTGACTCTTTGCTTATTAAATTTATTACTTTATTTTTTTCTAATATTGTTTGTCTAAACCGCTCCAATTCTGGAAATGTTTCACGTGAAACATTAAGTGGTTCTAAACAGGAATAATTTAATAAATTCGAATCAATCAAGCTATATTCTTAATAGACTTTCTTTTGACGTGAGACAACAAAATATAAACAGCTGCAGGTGTAATTCCGTCAATTCTAAGAGCTTGACCCAGTGTTTTTGGCTGAATTTGCATAAATTTTGCTTTAACTTCATTAGATAATCCAGATAAATCTCTATAATTGATATTTTCAGGTATAATCATATTTTCATCCCTTTTAAATGCTAAAATATCTGCGTTCTGCTTTATCAAATAACCTTTGTAATGTGCATTTATTTCAGTCTGGTCATCAATTTCCTTAGGAAATAGCGGAATTTCTGGCCATATTTCTCTAATCTTCCGCATATTTACTCCTTTTTGACTTAAAATCTGGGCAGCAGATCTCAAAACTCCGTCTTTTGCTATATTTATATTGTACTTAGAAGCTTTAGTAGGACTAATTTTTAATTGATTAATTAATTTATCAATTTTTTTCAAATTTGAGGATTTATCATAAAATATTCTCGATCTTGTATCACTAATTAAGCCAATTTGTATCCCCTTCTCAGTCAGTCTTAAATCGGCATTATCTGCCCTCAAACTTAATCTATACTCTGCTCTAGAAGTAAACATCCTGTATGGCTCAGCTACACCTTTAGTTACAAGATCGTCAATCATAACTCCTATGTATGCTTCCGATCTATTAAGTATAAAGGGCTCATGACCCTTTACAGATAAAGCTGCATTAATACCTGCTATCAAACCCTGAGCAGCAGCCTCTTCATATCCCGTCGTTCCATTTATCTGGCCTGCAAGATATAAATTCCTAATTTTTTTGGTCTCTAAAGTTAAAAATAGTTCCCTTGGATCAATAAAATCATATTCTATAGCATATCCTGCTCTGATGATTTTTACATTCTCTAAACCATTGATTTTACTACATATATCTTGCTGTATTTCAAAAGGCAAGGAAGTAGATATGCCATTAGGATAGACTGTATGATCATCTAGGCCTTCTGGCTCAAGAAAAATTTGATGTTTTTGCTTATCAGAGAATTTTACGATTTTATCCTCTATTGAAGGACAATATCTTGGTCCTACACTTTTTATATTACCAGAATACATAGCACTTTTATTTAAATTTTTTGATATAATTTTATGAACGGCTTTGTTTGTATAAGTCATCCTGCATGAAACTTGTTTGTTAATATTCTTAGATGTAAGAAATGAAAAGAAGTATGGATCTTTATCAGCGTGCTGTTCCTCTAGATTTTCAAAATTAATGGTTCTGGAATCGAGCCGAGGAGGAGTACCAGTTTTAAGTCTACCCATCTTAAAATTAAACTTTTTTAGTTGCTCACTAAGGCCGGTTGTTGGCTTTTCATTATACCTACCAGCAGGAGTTTGTTTTTCACCAACATGTATAATTCCATTTAAAAATGTTCCTGTAGTAAGAATTAGTTTAGTAGATGTTATTTTTTTTCCATCTCGTGTAATGAAACCACTTATAACGTTTTTGTTAAAAATAAACTCAATTACAGGATCAGAAAAAATCGTTAAATTACAATAGTTTACAAGTTTTTGTTGCATATATTTTTTATACAATGATCTATCGCTTTGTGTTCTAGGTCCCCTGACAGCTGGACCTCTACTACGATTTAACAACCTAAATTGAATACCCGATTTATCTGCAACTTCACCCATTACACCATCTAAGGCATCTATTTCTCTAACCAAATGTCCTTTACCGAGACCGCCTATTGCTGGGTTACATGACATCTCGCCTATAGTTTCAAATTTGTGAGTGAATAGAGCTGTGTTTACACCTAATCTAGCTGCAGCCGCTGCAGCTTCACAACCAGCGTGACCGCCGCCGATAACAACTACGTCAAATGATAGCTCTTTTTTCATATTTTTTAATTTATTACTGATTTGATTTATTACAAGCTATGAGATGTCTTATTTTCCAATACAAAAATTCTCAAAAATGGATCCAAGTATTTCTTCTACATCGACTTTTCCTACAATCGTTCCCAAATGACGTATTGATAGTCTCAAATCCTCAGCAGCCAAATCAAATTCATGATTATCTTTTTTATCTATAAAATTTTTTAAATGTTTATAGCACTCTTTAAGATGTAATCTATGCCTTGATCTAGTTATTAAAATATTGTCGGTTTTTAAAAATTCTTTTTTAAGTTTTGATTTTATAACTCTTATTAATTTATCGATGTTATTATCGTCTTTAATTGAAATGAAAAGTGGGGTTATTTTGAAATTCGAACTGTTAATATTTTCAATACCTAAATCAGATTTATTTATTACTAAAATAGATTTTTCTTGTAACTTTTCATTAAAAAACCCTTTAAAATCAAGCTTTTTTGGGTCCAATAAAATTATAGTTAGATCTGCATCTTCTGCTTTCTTTATTGCCAAGTTTACCCCTTTTGCCTCAATCTCATCACTAGAACTTCTTATTCCTGCAGTATCAGAAATTATTACTGGTATTCCCTCTAGATCTAAATAAGTTTCTATAACATCCCTAGTGGTTCCAGCCTTTTCTGAAACTATGGCAACTTCTCTTTTTGAAAAGTAGTTAATTAAGCTAGACTTGCCTACATTTGGCGGTCCTATAATTGCAATTTTGAAACCCTCTCTGATTATCTCACCTGCTTTGTTATCTTCCAATGCAGTTTTTATTTCATTCTTTATTTTTTCGCATTCAGTTTTTATTTTTATAGAAATATTTTTAGGAATGTCTTCTTCTGGGAAATCTATTTTAGCTTCAATATCAGCAAGAAATTTTATCAGTTTCTCTCTCCATAAATTAAATTTTTTAGAGCTGTTTCCTGACATGACTTTCAAAGCTTGTTTTCTTTGAAGTTCAGTTTCTGCTGCTATTAGGTCGCCAATACTCTCAGCTTTTAACAAATTTATTTTATTATTTTGAAATGCAAGTTTAGTAAACTCGCCAGGTTCAGCCAATCTACAATCATCAAATCTTTCAAGGACATTTAATATTTCTTGTACAACAGCTTTACTCCCATGAACTTGAAGTTCTGCCATATCTTCTCCGGTGTAACTGTTGGGACCCTTAAACCATATTACAATACTCTCATCTATTAGTTCATTTGTTGTTGGATTGATTAATTTTTTTAATGTCGACATTCTTTCTTTTGGAAACTTTCCTTTTGTTATGGATGAAATGATTATTTTTGTTTTATTACCTGATAATCTTATAACCGCTATTCCAGAAATACCTGGACCTGAAGATAGTGCATATATTGTCATATTTAATTATTTTTACATTACAAAATATTATATAGTTTTTTTATGATTATTTGGATAGCATCATATCCCAAAAGTGGAAATACGTGGGTTAGATCATTTATTTCAGCTATTTTTAACACAAATAATGGAAATTTTTCTTTCAAAGATTTAAAACAGATTCCTCAATTTCCTATTAGACAACAATTTCAAGGTATATTAAACGATTTCTCAGACATAAATATCATAAAAAAAAATTGGATAACAGTTCAAACAAAAATTGGTTTGGAAAGTAAATTTAAGTTTCTTAAAACTCACCATGTAAACTGTAAAATTGGTGAAGATGCTTTTACAAATTTTGATAACACTTTGGGTGTTATATATATTGTAAGAGATCCGAGAAGTGTTGTTACGTCGCTTTTAAATCATTACTCCTTAAATAATTATTTAGAAGCTAAAACCTTTTTATTTGAAGAGAAGAATTGGTTAGGATTTAAAAGGGAAAAAGATAAAATTGAAGTTACGAGATTTCCAACATTAATTAGTTCCTGGAGTACGAACTACAACTCATGGAAACATACTAGTAAAAATTTAATTTTAGTAAAATATGAGGATTTAGTAAAAAATCCTGGAGAAGAGTTTAACAAGATAGTTAATTACCTTGAAAAAGTATTAAATTTACAAATAGATAAAACAAAAATTATAAACGCCATTAAATCTACATCATTTGAGGAGCTTAGTAGAAAAGAGATGAGTGAAGGATTTTATGAAGGTGCAAGAAATAAAGCCGGCATAGGAAATAGAAAATTCTTTAATTTGGGACCTGAAAATAAATGGGAAAAACTTGTTGATAGAAATATAACAGATGAAATAGAACAAAAATTTAAAAATGAAATGAAAGAACTTGGATACATATAATTATGATAATTTGGTTATGTTCATACCCAAAAAGTGGAAATACATACATAAGAGCATTTCTTAGTGCTTATTACTTTACTAATGATGGAATATTTGATTTCGAATTATTGAAATTTATAGAACAATTTCCTGATAAACAATTTTATAAAAAATTTATCAAAACAAAAGATGAGGCTGCAAAACAGTGGTTACCATTGCAAAAAGAATTCATAAAATCTGGAAAAATAAAGTTTCTTAAAACCCATTCTGCGTATGGATCTTATGATAATAACCCTTTTACATCACCTGAAGTGACAATTGGAGCGGTATATATAGTTAGGGATCCAAGAAATGTTGTTTTATCTTTAATGAACCATTTTTTATTAGAAAAAAATGAGGCTTTATCAATGATTCTAGACGAAAACAGGGGTATAAAATCTAAGGACAACAACTTTGCAACTTATACATTTTTAAGTTCTTGGTCTAATCATTTAAGATCTTGGAAGAGTGCCAATAAATTTGATACATTATTTATTAAATATGAGGATTTAAATACTAATAAAATAGAGGTCTTCTCAAATTTAATAAAATTTATAAATAAAATTTTAAACAACAATCAAGGTATTGATTATCAAAAGCTTAATAAAGCTTTGGAAACTACCAATTTCAGTTTTTTAAAAAAAAAAGAGAACCAAGATGGATTTAAGGAAGCAATGTTTTCTGAAAAGCGGGGTAAAAGAATTCCATTTTTTAATTTAGGATTTAATAATAATTGGAAAGATAATTTAGATGATCAAATTGTAAATAGAATTGAGAATAGTTTTAGAAGTGAAATGTTGGAACTAAAATATTTACAAATATAAAGAAATTTAATTTATCCTGGTTTATTCATTGAGTTAAAAAACTCAGCATTACTTTTCGTATTTTTAAGTTTAGAATTTATAAATTCTATCGCGTCCATAGAGCCCATTGGCGCAATTATCCTTCTTAAAACATTCATTTTTTGAAGATCGTTTTTGTCGAATAACAGTTCTTCTCGTCTTGTTCCAGACTTAGTAATATCGATAGCTGGAAAGATTCTTTTCTCAGAAATTTTTCTATCTAAAATTGTTTCGCTATTACCCGTTCCTTTGAATTCCTCAAATATGACTTCATCCATTCTGCTTCCTGTATCTATTAGAGCTGTAGCTATAATCGTCAAAGAACCACCTTCTTCTATATTTCTAGCTGCACCAAAAAATCTTTTTGGCCTCTGTAGGGCATTTGCATCTACCCCTCCTGTTAAAACCTTTCCAGAACTTGGTACAACCGCATTGTAAGCTCTACCTAATCTAGTGATAGAATCTAATAGTATAACTACATCTTTCTTATGCTCTGTTAATCTTTTTGCTTTTTCAATTACCATTTCAGCAACTGCGACATGCCTTTGTGCTGGTTCATCAAAGGTTGAGCTTATAACTTCTCCTTTGACTGTTCTTTGCATATCAGTAACTTCTTCTGGTCTTTCGTCTATTAGTAAAACCATCAAATAGCATTCTGGTTGATTTGCAGTAATCGCATTTGCAATACTTTGTAATATCATTGTTTTGCCAGCTTTCGGTGGTGATATTATTAATGACCTTTGACCTTTACCAATTGGACTTACAAGGTCGATTAATCTTGGTGTTAAATCAGGATTTTTCTCAACTTTGTTTTTCTCAGTTTCCATTACTAGTTGCTTATTTGGATATAAAGGAGTTAGGTTATCAAAAGCAATCTTGTGTCTAACTTTCTCAGGTTCTTCAAAATTTATTTTACTTACTTGAAGAAGAGCAAAATATCGTTCCCCATCTTTTGGGGCCCTCACTGGGCCTTCAACAGTGTCACCCGTTCTAAGACCAAATCTTCTTATTTGGCTAGGGCTTACATATATATCATCTGGACCAGGTAGATAATTTGACTCCATTGCTCTCAAAAATCCGAAACCATCTTGAAGTAATTGGAGCACACCACCGCCGGTGATTTCCTCACCTTTTTCTGCATGTTTCTTTAAAATTGCAAAGAGTATCTCCTGCCTTCTTAATGTGCTTGCGTTTTCAATGCCCAATTTTTCAGCTTCATCGATAAGCTGCTCTGATGTTTTTCCTTTTAGTTCTTGAATGTTCATGGAGATTTTTTTGTGATGATAATAATATATATGTTAATTATTGATATTCAAGCCCCTAATAATCACTGATATTACTAATTTCTTTTGCAAAATTGTCCACACTATCCCAATTAGTAAATTCATAAGCTTGGGAAAGGTCCGTTGGACCATTTGTTATAAACATGATCAGGCGTATAATATGTTTATCAAAGAAACCATACTTTGAGTAATCGATCTTACCTGCAAATACACCAATTTTTTTGGGATGCCATTTAGAAATTTTTAGGAATTTTTTAATATATGGATTTGTATCTAGACTATTTTTTTCTGACTTCCTCGCAACTACGTTTACAGAAAAAAAGCTGCTTTGTTTTTTGTCTAATATATCTTTATTCAAATTAATAAATTTATAAAGATTTTTTGAGTGTCTTCCATACCGTATACTGGCTCCTATTATAATTTTATTAAACGGAGATAAATTAATTCCATTTGCATCCTCTAAAGAAATAACCTTTGTAACTTCTCCACTATCTAACAATCCTGCAATTCTTTCGCAGATTCTTTTTGTATGACCGTCTGTGCTTGAGTAAATTATTAAAGAACTAGACATATTTGAAAAATACTATTTTTTACTCATTATTTGCTTTGGCATTTTTTGATAAAATTCCTTCTCAACCTTATATTCGATATCCTCTTTATCTTGAGCTGATCCTTCGGCTTGAACAAAAGTATATTTTGCAAAATCTCTGCACCAATTTTTGTTAGTATTTAAACAGTCTACTGGATAAATGTTTCCTCCTAATTCTTTAGCTTCATTTACCAACTCATGACCTAATTCGTCAGTTGTCTCTAGACAGTCAGCCACAAAACTTGGTGAATATATAACAATTTCTTTTTTTCCATCAGCAATTAAATTTTTTACAACATCTTCAGTATAAGGCGTTATCCATTCTTCAGATCCAAAACGGCTTTGGAAACTCATCATACATTGTTCCGATTTAATGTTTTTAAGATTTTTGGTTATAAGGCAGAATGTCTCGTAACAATGTCTATAGTAGTCATCTCCCTTGCTCACGATCCTTCTTTTTTGCATACCATGAAAAGTGATGATCAAACTATCAATTTTTTTTCCTTCTTTGGCTAGTTCATCTAACTTTGTATCAACTTGGCTAACAGAGTTATCAATAAAAGCATGCGTTCTATGAAAGTTAGTTATCACTTCGAAAGTAGGAATTTTTACTCTTTTGGATAGTTCCTTTGCTAGTGCGTCTATACCTGATGCTATTGTGCTTTCAGAATATTGAGGGAACATTGGAATAACTAACAATTTTGTTGCACCTATGCCTTTTTTCAAATCTTCTTCCCAGCTATCATAAACTTCATTTACATATGGGGGGGACAAAAGAAAAGCATGGTTTACCTCCACATAGCCCTTTGGATCAATTTTCTTTAATTCCTCACTAACATTATTTGTAAAGTCTCTGGTATTCGTTATTAATGGAAAGCTCTCTCCATCCCAGATCCTTGCATAAAGCTTTGCTGATTTTTTTGGTCTAAAGGGTAATACGAAAAAGTTTAAGATTATTTTCCAAAGCCATGGATTAATATCAACAACTCTTGGGTCTCCAAGAAAATCTCGTAGATATTTCCTTAATGCCTTAGTAGTTGGTTCGGATGGTGAGCCTAATTGTACAAAGACAACTTTTGTTTTTCTTTTAGGATGTTGGTAATACTGAGTCATAATAATTTATTTTTCAAAAATTTGTTAAACTTCACTACTTATATTCCTTTACTGTCTTCACTAAATAATCCACCATGCTAGGATCGGTTTCTGGCAGCACACCGTGTCCTAAATTAAAGATATAGGCGTGATTTTTAAAAATATCTAGATACCTTTTTGCCTCCTTTTTTAAAGTTTCTTTATCACCAAGAAGAATTTTTGGATCCATTCCTCCTTGTACGGGAATGTCAATGTGTTTGGAGATAATTTTTGGGTCAATATTATAGTCTATGCTAATTGCGTTGGGCTTAACCACATCACAATACTCTTTATAATTTTGTATATTTCTCGGAAAACAGATTACCTCAACCCCTAAGCTTTTAGTGAACTCTACAATTTCTTTTGTAGGCTCATATATGAATTGGTTTTTTTTTTTCTCACTTAAAAGTCCAGCCCAACTGTCAAAAATTTGGATTAGGGAAGCTCCGTTTTCAACTTGTTTTTTGATATGTAATTTTTGAACATGAATAATCCTTTGTATTAAGTCGTCCCTGTTTGGATAGTTATAAATATCATTATTCAAACTTTTTTTTGGTGATTTTTTATTTAACATATAAACATATATTGTCCATGTTGCCCCAACAAATCCAATTAAATCTTTTCCAGATAAGATTTTCTCTTTTGATGTGTTTTTTAATAAATCATATATAGGATTCAATTTTTTTAAAATTTCTTCATCTGGTGATTTAATAATGTTTTCAAAATTTAGATCATCTAATTTCGGTCCTAAATCTTTTTCGAATTTTATATATTGACCTAATGAATAGGGAATAAGAAGAATATCAGAGAATATTATTGCAGCATCAATATTAAATCTTTTGAGAGGTTGTATTGTGATTTCCTTTGATAGTTGCGGATTTAAACAGAGATTTATAAAGTTTGTGTTTTTTGATCTTATTTCCCTAAATTCAGGCAAGTATCTGCCCGCTTGTCTCATGAACCATATCGGAATACTGCTTGTTTTTTTACCTTTAATACAATCCTTAATAATACCCATAATTAAATTATAACTATTTTATTGTTTTATATTATTATCCTGTGAATTAGTTCAATTAAATTTAATACATATTTTCCCACATTCTTATTAACAATAATAATGAATTATATTTACCAATTTCTTAAGTTTTTATTAAAAATTAACAATTTTATTGAGTATTAATATAATTTTTACACTTGTTTAAATGTGTTAATAACTATTTGCAGAAAACAACTTTTTTAATAATTTATTAAAAACGGACCAATTTATAAAATATAAGAATTTTTATACATGAAAAATACATATAATATTTATCTAATATCAGACTCAACCGGTGAGACGTTAGATAGAATTTTTATAGCTTTAAGGGCACAATTTGAAAAGTTTGATCATAATTTGTTGCATTTTTCATTCACAAGAACTGAAAGTCAGTTGTCAAAAATATTAGAGGAAGCCAAAAAAAAAGAAGGATCAATAATACTTTATACCATAGTTGATAATAAACTTGCAAAATTTTTATCGCAAGAAGCCAGTGATAAAAATATACCTTGCTTTGGAGTTCTTGGAGACTTAATCTTAAATTTTTCAAAACTTCTAAATCAAAAAGCCACTAATATACCAAGTGGTCAACATGCCTTAAACGAAGAATATTATAAAAGGATTGAGGCGATACAATTTACTATGAATCATGACGATGGCAACGCACTTTCGGATGTTGAGAAATCAGATATTGTTTTACTGGGAGTTAGTAGAACTAGCAAAACTCCAACCTCTATATATTTAGCTAACAGGGGTTTTAAAACATCAAACATTCCTCTGGTTAATGAGAATTCAATTCCAAGTAAATTGAAAGATAATCCAAAAATGACATGCGTTATTGGTCTAATTGCAGAAGCCAGCAGACTACATGACGTTAGAAAGAATCGTCTTACCTCCATCAAAGAGCATGAGAACAGAGATTATACAAAAGTAGAAACCATTGAAAATGAACTAGAACAGTCAAAAAAATCGTTCCAGAAATACCAATGGCCAATAATAGATGTTACAAGAAAATCTGTTGAAGAAACGGCAGCATCAATAATTAAAATTCATGAAATATATGCAAATAAAAAGTGAAATAATATTAGCCTCAAAAAGCAAAGTGAGAAAAGAGATATTAGAAAAAAATAATATAAAGTGTAAAGTGATAGCATCCAACATAGATGAGGAGCCCATAAAAAAGAGCTTAATTAATGAGGGAGCATCACCTAAAATAGTAAGTAAAAATCTTGCCGAAGTAAAAGCAACAAAAGTAAGTTTATCTTATAAAAATTCTTTGGTTTTAGGTGCTGATAGTGTGATTGATCTAGAAAATTGTATAATTTCAAAACCAAAAAACAGAGAAGAGGCGTTAGAAATTCTTAAAAAACTTAACGGAAAAAAGCACGACCTAATAAGTTCAGTGACGATAGCTAGAAATGGATCAATGATTTGGAATTACACAGATAAAGCAACACTTACTATGAAAAAAATGACCGACAATGAGTTAATAAAATATTTAGATAAAATTAGTGACAGAGCTTTATTTGCTTATAACGTTTATCAAATTGAAGGTGAGGGGAGATCTTTATTTTCAGAAATACAAGGAGATGAAGATACTATAATGGGATTGCCGATTAAAAAAATTAAGGAATATATATTCTCTTTATGATTAAAAAATATCTAGTAATAGGAAATCCGGTTGAACATTCAATATCACCAAAAATCCATAATTATTGGTTCAATAAAAATAAAATTAATGCAACTTATGATAAAAAAAATCTAAAAGAGGAAAATTTTGAAAAATTAGTAAAAAGTATAAGAGATGGAGAATTGGCTGGGGCAAATATTACAGTGCCTTTCAAAGAAAAAATAATACCATTCCTAGATATTTTGTCAGTTGAGGCTGAGAAAGCGAACTCAGTGAACACAGTTTTTTTAAAAGATAATAGGATTGTTGGACATAATACAGATATAGCTGGTTTCTATTTGTCTCTTAAAAATAAAGAATTAGATTTAAAAGAAAAAAATGTTCTAATCCTCGGAACAGGAGGAGTTACACCTTCAATAATAATAGCTCTAAAGAAATTAGGTTTAGAAAATATTACAGTGAGCAACAGAACTAAGTCAAAAGCTATAAAATTAAAGGAGCGATTTAATAATTTAAAAATTTTAGATTGGGGGAAAACTAAAAAAGTAGATTTTATAATAAATTCAACAAGTTTAGGCTTGAAAGAAACTGACATTATTGAATTAGATTATAAAATACTAGAACCAAACACCTTTTTCTATGATGTAATTTATAATCCACAAGAAACAAATTTTTTAAAAGGCGCGAGGAAAAACGGGCACAATACACAAAATGGACTAATGATGTTTATTTATCAAGCTGCGGAAGCGTTTAAAATGTGGCATGGGATAAAACCTGAAATTGATAATAAACTAATTAACTTTATTTCAAATGATTAGAATAGGACTGGTAGGTGAAATAGGATCTGGAAAAACTTTTGTAGGAAGGCTTTTTAAATACCCAGTTTTTAATGCAGATGAAGAAATAGTCAAAATTTATAGGAACAACAAAAAGTGTTTTAAAAAACTTAATAAAAAATTTCCAAAATATATTAAACATTTCCCAATAGATAAATTTGAAATCAAAAAAATTTTAAATAAGAAAAATCTAAAGATTATTTCAAAGATTACTCATCCATACGTGAGATCAAGTTTAAAAAAGTTTTTAGAAAAAAATAGTAATGCCAAATATGTAGTACTTGATATTCCCCTTTTAGTAGAAAATAAACTTTATAAAAAAAAAGATGTTTTAGTCTATATAAAAACACAGAAAAAAATTATCCTACAGAGACTTAAAAAGAGAGGAAACTATAATAAAAATGTTATTAAAATTCTTAAATCACAGCAATTAGATAAATATAAAAAAATTAAATTATGTAATTTTGTTATTTATAACTCTTTTGATAAAATAAATATTTTAAAGCAAGTAAAGAAAATTAAAAAAAAAATTAATGTTTGAAATAATTCTAGATACAGAAACTACAGGTTTAAAAGTTTCCGAGGGACACAGAATAGTTGAAATTGGATGTATAGAAATTAAAGATTTAATTCCCACTAAAAACAAATTTCATTGTTATCTAAATCCTGAAAGAAAAGTTTCAGATGAAGCTTTCAAGGTACACGGATATAGTGATGATTTCTTATCCCGTCAAAAAAAATTTGCTGAAATTGCAGACGAATTTTTAAAATTTATAGACGGAAAAAGACTAGTAATTCATAATGCAGAGTTTGATATTGCTCACTTAAATAATGAATTAAATCTTATAGGAAAAAATAAAATTAAAGAGCAGGTAGTTGATACATTGCAAGTCGCAAGAGATAAATTTCCTGGTTCAGGTATCAGTTTAGATGCGTTGTGTAAAAGATACAATATTGACAACTCAAAAAGAGAAAAGCATACGGCTGTTATAGATTGTGAATTGTTATCGAAGGTATACATTAATTTATTAGATCAAAAAGAGCCATCACTCAATCTTACAGTCGAAAGTGACATAAATAGCGAAACCAAAAGTTTATCTAAAATAAAATACTATGATAAAATTATAAAACCTACTGAACAGGAATTAAAACTACATAAAGATTTTTTAAAAAGAGAAATTAAAAAAAATTATTTCAATTAAATCTTTCGTTATATAATTTTTCAAAATCAACCTTTTTTTCAAACTTAAGTTCTGGGTAACCGGAATTTTTAATTAAATCTAAAAACATTTTTTCTATTTTTGGATAAATAATTTTTTGTAAATCACACAAAATTATTTTACCAACAATATTTTTATCTTTAACATTTTCATTTAATGTGATTACAGTGGCGTACTTAATTTCGAAATAAGCTTTTTCATCTCCTTCCTTTTTGTCCTGTAAAGATAATTTGGTAGTTATTTCAATTGCTTTATTTTTAAGTATCTGAGAGGATATATCTATATCCATTATATAGTTTGATAAATTCTTTCTAACAAAAGTAAGAGTATTAACGCTCGGAGTTTCAATTGATAGATCCTTTACATATTCTAAAATTATTTTAAATCTTTCTTCCATCTTTTCAGTCATCTAGATCTTTATATTCCCCCTCGATGAAATTTTTATTTTTAATATTATTCTTTTTTCCATTCTTTGAAAAAATCTTAAAAAATATTTTTCTGGTAGGAGGAAATATTATCAAAAATCCAACAACGTCTGTTGCAAAACCTGGCAAAATTAAAAAAATCGCACCGATCGCTATTATAGCACCAGATATAAGTTCATAAGCGGGTATCTCATTTTTTACTAGTTTTCTTAATCCATGGTTTAAGGTGTTTAAACCCTCCATCCTTGCATAATAAATTCCTACAAAAGCTGTAAAAAAAATTAGAAAAATAGTGTTCAATGCTCCAATTGATGCCCCAATTTTAATAAATAAATAAATTTCGATTGCTGGAATTAATATAATTGCTAGTAAAAGTGAGTTCATTTGTCTATTATTTATTTAATATAGGTCATTGAAAAAGACATGGTTAGTAAATATTATAAATATATATAAAATACAATGAATTATAGTTTCGAATACATAGATATAATTTTGCTCGCAATGATCGCTGGATTTATTTTCTTGCGATTAAGAGGAATACTAGGAAAAAAAACTGGTCATGAGGACGAGATTAGTTCAAGTTTTGCACATGATTTTGATTTTAAAAAACCAACACTAAAAAAAGAGATATATAAATTTGACGAAGCGGCCAAAAAAGAATTTTTGAAGGGTGCGCAACTCGCTTATGAAACAATTATTACATCATTTGCTAGTGGTAAGATCAGTGAAATTAAATCTTTGCTAAATAAAGAAGTTTATGACAACTTTAATGAAGCTTTAAAAGAAAGGTCACTGAAAAGCCTTAAAAATGAAACAACTTTTATTGGAATAAATTCAGCAGAAATTAAAGAACACAACCAAAGTAATGATTTATTAGAGGTGAGTGTTAATTTTATAAGTGAAATAATTACCTGCATTAAAGATAAAGAAAACAAAATTGTTTCCGGCGATCCCCAAAAAATAAAAAGGGTTAACGATACATGGAAGTTCTCTAGAAATATTAAATCCCAAAATCCTAACTGGCAGTTAATAGAAACTGAAGTTTAGTTGAAAAAAATATCAGATAAAGATAAAAAAACTTGGAAAAATTTTATCGACTCAAAAGATAAAATGCCAGACAAAGACCAACATATATCAAAAGCAAATAATTCATATAAAGAAAAAACTATAGATTTACATGGTTACACTTTAGATGATGCTAATATTAAAATTGAGAAATTTATCTTGTCATGTTTTGAAAATAACTTTACAAAAATAAACATTATAACAGGAAAAGGCACTAGATCTAATAATAGACAAGATCCTTATCAATCTAAAGATCTAAGCATTTTAAAGCATTCAGTACCTAGTTTCATTAAAGAAAATAAAAATCTTAAAGAAAAAATTTTAAATATTGATTTTGAGTCTGTAAACAGTCCATCAAGTGGTAGTTTTAAAATAATTTTAAAAAAAAAAAAATGATCGAACAAAAATCTTCTATAAAATTAAGAGCAAGATTAAGAAAAGGAAAAAAAGATATTAATGAAAAAATTAAAAATTTTTTTGACTGGGTTAAAGGTGCTGAAATAGTTGAATTAAAAAATTGTGAAATTAAAAAAGACCCTGTTAGACCTGAATTAGATAATGAGTTTAGAACCAGTTATGGTAGAAAAATCTATGGCGTTAAATATAAAAACGAAATTTATGCAGTGATGTGTTTTGCATTTACAAATCAAATACCAACAAATATTTATGAATTAGATGTTTTTAGTAGAGATGCATTTTTGCAAAGCGCTACACGTGATCAAAATGTTGGCAAAATAGCAATTGCCTACACAGTTTGGTCTAACAAAAAAGGTGGTGGAAAATTAATTGTTAAAGAAGTTTTTAAAAAGATTAAAAGATCTAACCATTTAAATAGACTAGTCACTCTTTCGCCTTTAACAGATATGGCGAGAAATTTTCACTTAAGAAATGGAGCTGTGGAGATTAGAGTAAATGAAGAGACGCAGAATTTTGAGTATAAATTATAAAATGAATTTTGATAAATCTATGTCTTTAACTAATTCACCTATGTGTTTTTTGATATAATTTGAGTCTACAACTATAGTTTCGCCCGCTTTATCTGAAGCTGTGAAACTAATATCGTCTAAAATTCTCTCAATAATAGTATGAAGTCTTCGTGCCCCAATATTTTCGACTGTATTATTTACTTCACTAGCGATACTAGCTATTAAATCAATACCATCCTCACTAAATTGTAGTTCAACGTTTTCAGTCATTAATAATGCTTTATATTGTTTTATTAAACTATTATCTGGCTCTTTCAGAATTCTTTTGAAATCTTCACTATTCAATGCATCTAATTCTACTCTGATGGGTAATCTCCCTTGAAGTTCAGGTAACAAATCAGAGGGTTTTGCAAGTTGAAATGCTCCTGATGCAATAAATAAAATATGATCTGTCTTAATCGGACCATGCTTTGTGTTAACTGTTGTGCCTTCAATAAGTGGCAGTAAGTCTCTTTGAACACCTTCTCTAGATACATCTCCGCCAACTCTATCTGTTCTTGCAGAAATTTTATCAATTTCGTCAAGAAAAACTATTCCGTTATTTTCCGTAGAATGTTTTGCAGATTTGATTATTTTATCTTGCTCAATCAGTTTATCTGACTCTTCATTTATTAAAATCTCATGTGACTCTTTAACTGACATTTTTTTCTTTTTGGGTTTTTGACCTAAAGATTTACCTAATGCATCAGAGATATTAATCATTCCAACATTTGCTCCTGGCATCCCAGGTATTTCAAAAGACGGCATTTGATTATTTTCACTTACAGCGATTTCAATCTCATTATCATCTAGATCACCACTTCTTAATCTCTTTCTAAAACTTTCTTTTGTTGCAACACTTGCATTATTACCTACTAAGGCGTCTAAAACTCTTTCTTCAGCTAGCTTTTGAGCTTTTGCATGAACTTCTTTTCTTTTTTTTGATCTTTCCATTGCAATTGCGATTTCAATTAGATCCCTAATTATTTGTTCTACGTCTCTACCAACATATCCAACTTCAGTAAATCTAGTAGCCTCAACCTTTACAAAAGGAGCCTCAGCTAGTTTAGATAATCTTCTTGAAATTTCTGTTTTACCAACTCCAGTTGGACCCATCATAAGTATATTTTTTGGAAGAACCTCATCTTTCATTTCACCTTCAATCGCTTGCCTTCTCCATCTATTTCTTAAAGCAATTGCAACAGCTCTTTTAGCTTTATCTTGTCCTACTACAAATCTATCTAGTTCTGAGACAATTTCTCTTGGAGACAAAGATATTGAAAGATTATTTTTGTTTTCTTTTTTATCTTTAGGTATCAATGTTGTTACGTTTGATTTATCCATTATATTTTTTCAATTGAAATATTATTATTTGTAAAAACACAAATTTCCGCTGCAGTTTCGACTGCTTTCTTAGCAATTTCTTCAGCTGACATCTCAGTGCTCATTAGAACTTTAGCTGCTGCCAAAGCGTAATTTCCACCAGAACCGATACCTATAACGTCACCCTCTGGTTCTAAAACATCACCAGTTCCAGAAATTATAAAACTTTTTTCTTTATCAGCTACTGCCATCAAAGCCTCCAACCTTCTTAAGTACTTATCTGTTCGCCAGTCTTTAGCTAATTCAACTGCAGACCTAGCGAGATTACCCGCATGTTTTTCTAATTTAGACTCTAGCCTCTCAAATAAAGTTAATGCATCAGCAGTAGATCCTGCAAAACCGGCAATCACATTTCTCTTCTCAATTTTTCTAACTTTATTTGCAGTTTTTTTAATAACCGTATTTCCCATGCTTACTTGGCCATCACTGGCTACTACTACTTGATTTTTTTTTCTTACCAATGCTATTGTTGTCATGACTCATAAGTGGATACTATTTTTTATAGTTCAAGTACCAAATTACAAATATTGATATACTCAAATAATCTATATATATGTATATTTTAATATGAAACGAAAAGCCAAAATTAGTCGCAAAACAAAAGAGACATCAATTAATGTCGAAGTCAACATTGATGGTAAAGGTAAATATAAAATAGATACAGGTATTGGGTTTTTAAATCACATGCTTGAGCAACTATCAAAACATTCTTTGATTGATATAAACGTGAAGGCCAAAGGAGATACACATATAGATCTCCATCATACAACAGAGGATACTGGAATCGCAATTGGCGAATGTTTAAAAAAAGCTTCAAATAAATTCAAGGGAATTAAAAGGTATGCACATGCAATGATTCCAATGGATGAAACTCTTTCAAGAGTGGCAATAGATGTTTCAAATAGACCTTATTTAATTTGGAAGGTAAATTTAAAAGTAGAGAAGCTTGGCGAAATGGATACCGAGCTTTTTAAAGAATGGTTTCAAGCATTTTCCCAAGCTGCAGGTATAACTCTTCATATCGAAAATATTTATGGTGATAACAGCCATCACATTATTGAGTCATGTTTTAAAGGATTGGCAAGAACATTAAGAAGTGCTTTAGAGATAGATCCAAGAAATAAAAACGTTATACCATCTACTAAAGGCTCATTATAAAATTTAATGAATATTGCAATTGTCGACTATAAATCAGGCAACATAAGCTCTGTTATAAACTCGTTTCGTGAGGTTGCTAAAGACAAAGTAAAAATAGAGGTAACGTCAGACATTAATCAAATTAAATCGAGCGATAAAGTTGTTCTACCGGGACAGGGTTCGTTCAAAAGTTGTGTATCTGGACTTAATAATATCAGTGGATTAATTGATACTTTAAATGAATTTGCAATTAATAATAAAAAACCTCTTCTTGGAATTTGTGTTGG
>CEUJ01034713.1_pt1 | contig 30662 bp, 23 predicted proteins | sample 361531 | NCBI WGS metagenome assembly CEUJ01 (sample SAMEA2622842, study PRJEB7988) | marine metagenome | biome: marine biome (ENVO:00000447); feature: marine epipelagic mixed layer (ENVO:xxxxxxxxx); material: "saline water (ENVO:00002010), including plankton (ENVO:xxxxxxxx)" | depth 140 m | reverse complement strand
TACCACGTCTACTCGGGGTCCGTGGCTGCAGCAGATGTGACAGATGGCATGTCTGCCACGATGGTCAACGGTGATAGTGTCACGTTCACAGTAGCAGATGGAACGGTCATGGTCGCTGACGCTACTGTAACCACAGCAGACGTCACGGCATCCAATGGAATCATTCATGTCATTGACAAGGTATTGATGCCACCAGCCGACGCCCCTGACACGACAGAATGTGCAGCAGTCATTGGCATCGATGACTCGGGTCTTGCATACGACCAAACCGATATTTCAGTTGACGTTGGTGACACTGTTTGTTGGATATGGAGCGATGAGTCGATGGGTCACAATGTTGCCGAAACCGGTGGTCCCAGTGACAACTATCGAAAGATGTCTGGAGTTTACAGTGGAGCTGCTGCTGAGACAGTCGACTTCCGCCACACATTTACCGAAGATGAGACATTCTACTACATGTGTGAACCTCACGTCTCAATGGACATGCGAGGTACAATCACTGTTGGGAACGGTACACCTCCAGCGGCCCCTGCCCCAGACGATGAACCATCGAATACTGTACCTGGATTCGGGATCCTAGCCGTTGTTCTTTCGGCTTTTGCAGCATTGGTTGTCATCCGAGTCGAGACTTTGCGAATGATTCGACCAACTGCACCTCACATCCCTAGAGAAGTCTGATATTCTCGGGTCTTCATCCATTTGACTCCCCCATCGGGTGGAGACCCCCAGAATATCATTCACACTGAGGATATGCATCTTGCATTGGTGGCAAGAACAAATCGTTGCATGTGCGATCCACGGTCGAAAGAGAAAGTGTACTTTCTCCATCAAGGGATACAGTCACTGGCAATGTACTCGCAGCGCTGGGCACGTAGTCACGCCCGGTCTGAGTGATTACCAGAATCAGGTTGTCACCCTCCTCGAGTACGACGTCCATTCCAAAGAATTCCATCTTCGCAAGAACGGTTTCTCCGGGGAACAATATCTTGCCATCTTTCCCCCCATCTGCAAATCGCAAATCCATCACGGCATGGCCGAGGTGAGAACCGTCGCTACCACGTTGCATATCGACGAATAGGTGCCCACTGCAGGAGATTTGACTTGGGATACAGAGTGGAGAGATGGTGGCACTCAAGTGAATCGTTGGCATACCAACTATTCGGAGGTCTTCTTCTACAGTGCCACAGTCGAGTACAGTTTCACTCGTCGATGTCACCGTATTGCTACCAGAGATGACTTCACATTCATCCAAAGTCATTTGTTTCCAGTAGGTATCCAATGGAGGATAGGTATCCTCGACTCTCCATCCTCCTAAGTCGTCTTGAATTTCAGCAATCAACCTGGGCTTTGGACCCATATCTCGCAGATAGTAATCAAACCATTCTAACAAATCGTCGGCCCAATCCCAACGCAGAGACCAAGGGAAACCAATGCCTCCATCGTGACCTTCGGGTCGATCGGGATAGTCGTGCATCCATTGTCCATACAATCCCTTGACCTCAAATCCATTGTCGATTGCAATTTGGTGAGTAGGGAAGGCCATGTGAGGATCAACATTCCAGTCTTGCATCCCATGGATGATGTATATCGAACCCTCGTACAGCTCCATCGCACGATCAAGGAAGTAACGCTCTTCCCAATAATCCGATCCGGTCCATGACAAATCATCGCCTGTCGCATATGCTGCTAAACCAGCATAGTATCCTTCCATGTAGCCCTCACAGCCGTTTTGGGCATCCTCCAAATCACCATCTAGCCCAAAGGAACCGTACACTCCATTGTGCATGATGGCACCACGTGCCTCCATGCTTCCATTGCGCCACATCAATTCATGAACGCCGATGAGACCTGACATCGGAACGATGGTTGACAAATACTTGGAACCACTTGCCGCAGCATTCCAAGGAGTGCTACCGTCATACGATTTTCCAATCGCACCCACTTTTCCATTCGACCAAGGCTGAGTGCCCAACCAGTCAACAGCAGCCTTGATTCCTGCTTGTTCATCATGTCCCATGAGGTCCATGCAGTGATTCGATTCACCGGTACCAAAGACGCTCACTTGAGCAACACCATATCCATGCGGGACGAAATTTTCAATCAAGAAGCGACCCAGACGATCCGCTGGGGTCAAGGCGTCAACATCACCGTCATCGTAGTAGGGTCCGATTTCCGCAATCACAGGTACCCGGCATTCTTCGGGTACGGGATCGATCGTGAAGTCACAACCCTCAATGCTGGGTAGCCAGAGTCCAAGGTGCACCTCTGCACCTCCAGTCGCTCCCGCTCCGCCATCGGCAACGGTGATTTCGGGAACGGCCACAAAGACCGATTGGACTTCAGAGACACCATACATTCCCTCCTTAGAAACACGACTGAATACATCCGAGTCATCGTAAATTTTTGTTGTTCGATCTTCAACCGGTGGCAGCCAGTGAGTGGCCCCTCCTCCATTTACTCCCATCATGTCTTCAGGAACCCCAATGGTCGCTCCAAGCACCAAAAACAGGACGACGATGACCAGTGTTGAACCCATGGCCCCATTCAACTGCACGCGCTCTCGCCGCTCATCATTGAGGTCCTCGTCAAAGAGTTCAGCCTCAAACACCTCGTCTGCCACGGCCTACGGCCGTGCGCAACTCATCTTCAAGGTTCGGTGATTTCGGCCTTGAGTTAAAACTCGAGACTAATTTTGCCCATGCTTCAATTTAGAATAAGTGCTCAACGAGCTTTTTCCGATTGCAATGATAGCAAAGATTGCAGCGGCGACTACAGCAATCATTGAACCGCCCCCCGTCCCCATTTCCGCCGAAAGGAATAGACCGACTAAGACGGAAATCAATCCGAAAAAATGCGTCCATAATAAACACGATTTGAAACTGCGACTGATCAACTGAGCCGTGGCTGCAGGGGTGACCAGTAGCGCGGTAACCAGTAGTGCACCGATAATTTTCACCATACTGACAATTACAACCGCACTAATGACGCTGAATACGAGACCGATTGCCCGAGTTGGTATGCCTTGGACTCTGGCTGAGACAGGATCAATGATCATCGCTAGGAGTGCAGGACGAATTGAAGCCAGAATGATCATTGAAATGAGTAAGGCGGTTACAATGAAATCTAGTTGCCACTCCGTGATTGTGTATATGTCGCCAAACAAATAATCCTCAAAATCGAGTAAAGGCACCTTGCCAATCCGTAAGATAACAAGGCCTAATCCAAGCATTCCAGTCATAAATATCGCAATTGAAGCATCACCGGTGAGGATTCCTCTATATTGCAATTCATGAATTAGAATCGCGCAAATGGAGGTGATGGCTAATGTATAGGGCAAGGGTTGTTCTGAAGCACCAAGAATGACCCAAGCAATCGCGACAGCACCGAAAGAAACATGTGCTAAGCCATCACCAATCAATGCTAAATTTTGCAATAAGAGGAAATTCCCGAGATACCCTGCAACAATGGCCATGGCTATAGCCGCAATAAGTGCACGTTGAAGCGATAGTACGGGATATCCCCTGACAGTTCCTCCAAAGAAATAAGGGAATACATCTCCAGGTATAATAGGTAAAAATAACTCAAAAACTGGGATGAGAAGTTCCATCAGAACGACACCTAGCCCCATGATTATTCCTCCATTGAATCTGCTTCAATACAACTACTAGCAGGATTAATTCCACGCAATTCTGCAAGCACGTCCAAATTTGGGAAATGATCTGTTGGCCCATCGAAGCGAATGGTTTCCTCCAAGAAAATCATCCTGTGAGCGGTCTGCCGTATTGCACTCAAATCATGGGACACCATCAGAATTGTTTTGTTTTCTTCATGACAGAGATTATCCAATAACTTGAGCAACGAATTTCTTGAATCACGATCGATTCCTACCAACGGTTCATCGAGTAGAATGAACTCAGATTCAGAAGCCAACGCCCTAGCAATCACTGCTCGCTGTCTCTGGCCCCCTGAAAGTCGAGAGACATCGACATCTTGTACATCTTCTAAGCCCACCATTTGAATGGCCTTACTTACACGTTCTTGGTCAGTCAGACAAAATGCAGTTTTTGCACTTAGCGTACCTAAACTCACCAATTCCCGAACAGAAATTCGTACATGCTTTGGCAAATGGGATGCTGCTTGTGAAACCCAACCAATTCGCCCCATCAGTTGACTAGATGATGGGGGGTGACCATAGATTCGAATACTACCAGAATTTAATTTCAGTGCTCCGACGATTGCAAGTAGCAATGTCGATTTACCACTACCATTCGGGCCGACAACACCGACAAATTCACCCCTGCTGATGTTTAGATTGATGTCCTTGATGACAGTCTTTCCAGATCGACAGACGGATAAATCCTCAATTTTGAGGATTTTTTGTCCGGTAGCCACAAGGTGAATTGGCTGCATACAAGTTGCCCCATATGCAGCCAATTCGACTTGATCGGATTAGGCGATTAGCACCCCATACCAGCGACAAGGTTGTTGAGGTTCTTGTTCATCAATGACAAGTAGTCATCGCTGCTGTCAATTGGTGCCATTTCCATAGTATACAGGTATTGGACGGTTACACCCGTATCTTGTACAATGCTACCGACTGATGATGCAGAAGTATATTCTTCAACAAACAAGACAGTCAATCCCTCTTCGTTGATATGTGCCACCACATTGGCAATATCCTCAGGCGACGGATCACCCTCTGGATCTAGGCCATGTACGGTCACGAACTGGATGTCATATCGTACTGCAATGTAGGAGTAAGCGTTGTGATTTGCAGCCACAGTCTTTTCTGCAGAGCAAGTCCCATTTTCTCCAAATGCAGCTTCATAAGCATCATCAATCGCATCTAATTCTGCCTTGAAATCTTCAGCATTCTCTGTGAAAGTGGCCTCTCCTTCAGGGAACACCTCAATCAACTTAGCAAGAACAACATCGACTTGTGCCTTGAATGCAACCGGGTCGAGCCAACTGTGGGGGTCGTAATCCAACGTCTCCTCATCTGCGTGGTCATCGTGGTCATCCTCGTCACCGTGGTCATCATGATCATCGCCACCGGGTCCACTGTTTGCAGCGGTCCACATCAAGCCGGCTGCTTCACAGTCGGCCTCAGTGGTGTGGGTTGCATCTACGGTGTGGGTACTCATGTCGTAACAGACCATGTCATCTTCATCGTGGTCGTCATGGTCATCATCGTGGTCACCATGGTCATCGTGGTCATCATGCCCACCTTCTCCCATGATGACGTGGAATTCAACATCGTGTGGTAGAGCAAATCCGTAATCACCTTCTGCTTCAATGTGAATCTTCACATGTCCTGCGTGATCCTCGCCCATTTCCATCAACATTTCAAGTTCTGAAGCGTCAAGGAATCCATCGCTGTTCATGTCAGACATGTTGAACATCATTTGCATCATCATTTCCATCATTTCTTCATCACTGTGATCATCGTGTTCATCGTGGCCACCATCTTCTTCACCCATGGTCCCCATCATACTCATGAACTCGCTCATGGATAACTGTCCATCCCCATCCGCATCAAATGCAGCAATCATGATTTCAGTTGAAGCGGACTCAAATTCCTCTTCCATATCGTCAATAGCCACAAAGAAATTCTCAAGTTCTGTCATACTCAACAATGAGTCTCCATCAGCATCAGAAGTATTGAATGCATTCATCAACATATTAGCCATGTATTCTTCCATTGCTTCTTCAAGAGGGTCATGGTCTCCATGTCCAGGCTCTTCTAGCAAGGACATGTCTGCATTTGATGCAGCCCATGCAATGTGATCGTTGTCATCATGCGTCAACATGACTGAATCGATTCCAACACTGCTAGATTCCCATGCTTCACTGGTTTCATTCCAAATTTGCAAGGACCAATACCATGACCAATCATCCGGAGAATCAACTCCATTGATTCCATTCACAGAGGTACCATACACTTCGTGTACAGAGTAATTCAGAGAGATATTGTTCATCGTCATTGTCATGTTGGTTAGGTCCCATCCAGTTGCGTTTTCTGGCAACATATCATGGTCCAACTCAAACATTGCAGTTGTGTTATCCGGATACAGTACGGACACTGAATGAGAGTGTTCATCATGGTCGCCATGATCATCATGGTCATCATCCATACTACTCATCCATCCAGCCCAGAATTCATCCCATGAGAGAGAACCATCACTGTCTGCATCAAACATTTGCAGAGCCGCTTCCGCGGACATATCGTCATCATGGTCATCACCATGTTCACCGTGGTCGTCATCACCATGGTCGTCATCACCATGGTCATCATCACCGTGGTCGTCATCACCATGGTCATCGTGGTCACCGTGTCCATGGTGGTCGTGGTGAGCATGGCCACCATTCATCTTCAGAACAGACATATTGAATTCGTGAATGTCCCCTTCTTCGAATTCCAAGACATATTCCCCTTCTTCCATGTGGAAGATTGAGATGACAGTATCAGCGGGGCAACCTGCAGGATTTTCGATGGTCTCTTCTGGAATTGCGTGTCCATGGTCTGCATGGTTGTGCTCATCATGGTCTCCATGATCATCATGGCCGTCATCCCCATGGTCATCATCACCGTGGTCGTCATCACCGTGGTCGTCATCCCCATGGTCATCATCCATCTCAGGGAAGGAAAGTGTGTGTGCTACGTACTCAGCATGGATCTCCGAAGCATCCTCTTCATCCATCGAAAGGGTTGTTGCTTCATACGGACCTTCGGTGAGGAGTTCACACAGTTCTGAAATCAGCATCCCCTCATAGTCGAGTGTTGCTTCATTTCCAGGCATGGTATGCGTACTCATTGCAGTTGGTGCAGCTTCGCCCATGGATTCGAGTGTCTCTTCAACCCAAGGCTCTAGACCCAAGCCATGGTAAAAGAACACATCCGCGCCTTGTAGTCGAACTTTGTCTTCAGCGGACGGTGTGTAGTCATGCACGGGGATGTTGTCCTCGCTCATCATTTCGACATTCACAGAGCTACCAACGATTGCATTCACAAGTTCTCCAACGTGATATGTAGAAACCATCACCGTTCCATATTTCACTTGATTGTCATTGTCCTCATCGCCTTCCAAACATCCAGCGAGGCTTGAGAAAATCATCAGCAGGCTAACCAAAACCACTCGATACGAGTTACTCTTCATGTATATGGGGCCCAATATTAACTATTTAATCAAGACTATTAATCATTTTTTTGAATATTATTATTAGAGCCAATTATTTCGGGAATTCATGAGCAAAATCATCTCCTTCAGTGCCGACAAAGAATTCGCTGCAGAATTTGATAACCTGATTGAAAAATCGGGATACACAAACCGCAGCCGCTTCATCCGCGATGCTGCATTATTTTTTGCTGAGTCTCAACAACGCGGAGATTTGTTCAATATGGACGAAAACCTGGAAGTAGAAGGGCATTTGGTCGTGTATTACCAGCACGGCGCCGAACAAAAATTGATGGTCAGTCGAACTTCTTCAATTGAAGTTGCTGCTTATCATCACAGTAGTCGTTTAGGACACTCTTGCCATTCATCTGTTGATGTGATCCATGTCAAAGGTGAAGCAAGATACGTTCGAGCTGTTTTTGAGCAACTCCAGAACACCTCTAACGTGGACAAAGTGAGCTTCATTTCTGCGCCCATGCGTGATACAGATTGTTGTTAGGGACTACACGCAATTCTTGTTCCTTGATTACATCATCTCAATCAATGGAATTGTGTTGGGGGTAGTCGGATGAATTCATCGTTATCAATTGGAACCCAAAAATTGGTTTTCTCTTCATTTTGAATTTCGACTCGATACGGATTTCCTTCATCCCAGCACTTCAGAATTTTACCTTTGGTAAAGCCGCCAGTGATATTCGCATAGACGAAATCTCCGACATTGAAGCGAAGGTCCTCAGCTTTACATTCCATCAAACCTGACTGTAGGGCTTCATGGTCCAAATTTCGACCGATGAAAACGAATCGACATTCTCTCTTTTCTCCCTCTTTCCAAAGTCCAATCTCATCGCTGAAGTCTCCACCAAACAGCATGTGGACACCTTGGAATACGAATTTCTGATCCATGCCCTTTACGGCAAGTACACCCTTGTATCGGAACAGATCTTCACCCTTGGTACGCATGAGCTTTCCAACCCATCGCTCCAATTTGTTGACGTTTAGTTCACCTTCAAATTTCATACTAGTCGATGTCACTGTTTGATCATGTTCGTGTTCGGAATCGGTATCAAGAAATTCAGGATCCATCTCCAACGTTCGATCCAAATCGAATGACCCAATATTGATCAAATTGTTCGGGTCAATAATGCTGTTTTCGGTGTGGTAAATCGGTGCAAAGCGATTGATTGATTTGATTGCCACCTCTACCTCACGGAGTTCTTTTTCGGACACGAGATCGATTTTGTTTAGCATGATACGATCGGCAAAAGCCAATTGTTCAACCGCTTCATTCTCGACATCTTCTGGTTTTTCTTCTTCGACGTGTTGGATAATGTGCTTCGCATCAACGACTGTAATGATACCATCTAATTTGTAGCGCTCAACCACTCGCTCATCGACGAAAAATGTCTGTGCAACTGGAGCCGGATCAGCGAGCCCAGTCGTCTCAATCAATATACCATCAAAATCTTTGATTCGATCATACATGTCAACAAGTAGTTCAGTGAGATCCCCTCTGACCGTACAGCAAATACAACCGTTCATGACCTCAATAATACTCTCCTCAGAACTCTCAACGAGAATATTCTCATCAATGCCGACATCGCCAAATTCATTTTCGATAACAGCAAATTTCTTCTTGTGCTCTGTGCTTGTAAGGATGTGATTCAACAGCGTTGTTTTGCCAGATCCCAAGAACCCAGTCAATACAGTTACAGGGATTCTTCGATCAACTTCTAATTCACCACTCATCGTACCAACTCGTGTTGTATCTGGGGCCTATTGACGTATACTTAATCGGAACCAATCATCAATCTCTATGGTGATTTTTCTGTTTAAAAAATCATTAAAGAAAATCCATCCAACCAAAACAAAACGACTCACTCAGTTACTTTGGTTGGTTCTGATTCGAGAGTGCTATATGCAATCAGGACAGTCTGATCGATATTGATGTAATCTTGACCAGAGTCATAGTTGATTTTCAGTTCATGGACTTGGAAGGTGTTGAAGTGAATCGTTTCCCAATCCACAAATTCACCATCGTGAACCAAACCATTCCGCACTTGGCAAGCATCCTCGTTTCCATCAACGAGGCTCCACGTAAATTCGACTTCACGACCTGCAATCAATTCTGGATTTTCAACAGTGGAGTGGATGTGGATGGTATCGGGAGATGCCCCCCCATGGACAGGAATCGGGTCGATAATCAAGGGTAACGGCTCGTAAGTATTGGATTCAAACCATTCCATTCGCAATTCAATCCTCACCACAATCTCAATGGTTTCCTTCAAACCCTGATCGTCGACTGCAAATACTTTCAAAGTGTACATTCCATGTGATGAAAATTCCACAGATACGGTGGTTTCGGCTAGGGCATTAATGGTAATCGTTTCTTGTCTTTCAACCGACTCAACCCCAAACAAACTCAACGGATTCTCCGAATCGGTGTTCGAAAAATCGAAATCCAACACAACATTTGTCGCGGATTCCAATTCGCCATCCACATAGTAGTGTACAATTGTACCATTGGTGTGCTCATAGTTGACATCAAGCGAAATATTCTGAATCTCATCCGAGTTTGAAAGGCAACCCGCTAAAGCGCTTGAACAAAGAACAAGCACCATTAGAAGTGGTCGAATATGGCGCACACTTGCCTCACTGAAATTGCCAATATAAGCCAACTGGTGTCGCGCTCAATTGGAAAATATCGAATCGGTGGTTTTGAGACTTAGACCCGTTAGGGCTGCGTATGGGCGAAGCATATGGACAACTGATGTCGAAGATGAAAGAGATTGAAACCGTCGGTCAAATTCAGGGCCTTCTCGGTTGGGATCAGGAGGTCATGATGCCTCCCAAGGCGGGTCCTCTTCGTGCCGAACAATTGGCATGGCTCTCGCGCACCAGCCATTCAATGATGGTCGACGCTGGCATGGGTGATGCCTTGGCCGCAGCGGAAGCGGAAGGCGCTAATGATGAGGTTGCAGCAGGAAATCTCCGATTGATTCGGGATGCCTATGACAAGGCCACAAAGAAGCCAGCTGATTTTGTCGAGCGATTTGCCAGACACAAATCGAAGTCAATCGTCTCATGGGCCGAAGCTAGAGAGAAAAACGACTTCTCCATTTTCCGTGATGATTTGGCTGAAATGATTGAATTGAACCGTGAACTTGCGGGTTACCTGGGTTACGAAGAAAACCCATACGATGCCCTACTCGACATCTACGAATCCGGTCTTTGCGTCGCTCAAGTAGATCCACTCTTTGCGGGACTTCGAGAAGCCTTGGTTCCCCTAATTTCAGCGGTCGGGAAGTGTGATGCTCCAGACATGAATTGGGTTGAATCAAACCATTGGCCGGAAGAGGCTCAGGCCCAACTCTCTCATGGCATCTCTGCGGCAGTTGGGTTTGATTTTGAGGCAGGTCGAAGAGACAAATCCACTCATCCATTCTGTGGTGGTTCGAATCCAGACGATGTTCGCTGGACAACTCGCTATGATGAGGCTGAACCCTTCGGTTCACTCTACGGCTCTCTACACGAAACCGGCCACGGTTTGTATGAACAAGGTCGCCCACGCAATCTTGATTTCCAACCCGCAGGTCATGCCGACGGTCTTGGAGTTCACGAATCCCAAAGTCGGTTGTGGGAGAATCAAGTGGGGCGCTCTCTCGCCTTTAGCGAATGGGCGATTCCACACTGGTCCAAGCATTTTCCACAAAACATGGAGGGTGTCACTGGTGAGATGCTATGGCGCAGTGTGAACATGGTCGAACCGAGTTTGATTCGAGTCGAGGCCGACGAAGCGACTTACAATATTCACATTATGATTCGATACGAAATCGAGAAACGTCTCATCAACGGAGGATTGGATATTGACGATTTACCAGATGCATGGGACGACATGTATGAGCAATATTTGGGCATTCGTTCCCCAGATCGAAAGCAAGGAGTCTTGCAGGATATTCATTGGTCAATGGGGGCCTTCGGCTATTTCCCCACATACACTCTGGGTAACCTGTACAGTGCTCAATTGCTAGCGGCTGCACGCGCAGATCTTGAGGGCGATGAAACCCTAGAGGATATGTGGCGTAGAGGAGAATTTGCTCCACTATTGGGTTGGATGAGAACAAATGTCCACGGCCGTGGAAGCATCCTCACTCCAGCAGAATTGATTGAGGAGGCGACAGGACAACCACCCACTCCCGAACCCTTCATCGCCTACCTTCAAGAAAAGATTGAATCCCTTTACGGAATCACCTCTTGAAGCAAAGTGCAATAGGCAACCATTCTACCCTGAAGCCATGGAGGAAGCACCACTTCGCGATTTCCGCGATTTGGTTTGGTTTGAGCGCAACTTGGATGCTGGAATCAGTGCCCTCCATCTAGATGAGCAACGCGTAATTGCAGGCGATTGGGACGGTGGCGTTTACTGCTGGGATTTGGAAGGAGAAGCCCTGTGGGATGTGAAAACCAGCAATCGAGTCTCAGGCTTTGCTGTTGGTGGTGGCTGGGTTTACGCCGTTTGTGGGCGTGACATTGTATCCATCGAGCTGGAATCCGGTACAATTCAATGGAAGCATGAACTTGAAGGTAGCAGCGATCTTGTTGCGTGTACGCCTCAGGGTGAAACCGTACTAGCCACCTCTTCAATATTTGATTTGGAGATGAATGATTTTCTAGAGTCAACCATTTGGAGGTTTAATTCTGAAGGTCAATTACTCCATCAAGGCTCAATCAATGAGCGCCCATGGGCCATTAGCATGCGAAAGGATGGCGTAGCCTTTCTGCCATTGAGTCGTCCCCGATGTGGCATGATTCGTGCCACATCTGAAGAATTACACCATACTCCTCTACCCACTTCCTCTCCTGCAACTTGTGGTACCATTGCTCAGACACACACGGTAGTGGGCCATGTCGACGGCACCCTGACATGCATTGATGACGGCATGGTCATGGACGATGATACCTACACCAACCAACCGGGAACCATCGAGTCGATTGCGGCTAAGGAACCAGGATTCTTGGTTTCCATCGGTATCGAGCAAGGTTCAGTCGGATCAGGCTTTGGTGGTGCTGAAGGAGTTGCGCGTTCCTATGATGAGAAAGGAAAATTGCTTTGGCAAATCGAAACTGAACTCGGGCGTAATATTGAACACGTCATGTATGGGCCAGTGGTCGCAGAGCAAGCCAGTGCATGGATTGTGTCCTGGGACAAACGAAAATCCATTGTTGAGGTGCGCAGTTCAAGGGACGGCGCACCTTTACTCCGCGCTGAATCGAATTCTAGAGTGACTGCAATCGATGGGAACCGATCCTATCTTACCATCGGTTATGAGGATGGGACATTGTATCTGATTGAGTCGGAATTGCTGTCAAGAAGGGTTTCGTCAGACAACGATAAATCGGATGCTAATCACAGATCAGATCTAGCAGAAAAGCTGAGGCGACTTCGTAGTTAAAACGAACATTTTCCTGCAGGACTCTCCAGTGGAAAAGGGGGTTCAGTTAGCCGGTTTCCTGTCGAAAATATGACAAAAGATGCAAAGGTTTATTGTGCTCCGAGTTGCAGGTAAACTTTGCCGCTCCCGAGGAGTGGTGTCGGAGCGCCCAGCGTTACCGGCAGGCCCCAGCCCACAAGGGACCCAATTCGGGAACGGTAGTGGGCCATCAAACCCAATTCAATTGGGGGAGGTGGGGCGCACCTAGATTTGCAAAAGTCAAAAGGTGGGCCCGCAGGAGAACAAAACCATACTTCGGTGTGGCGGAGACTTTTGTGAACGTGTACTAGAGCTGGGCTCTACGTATGCACCAACATTCGTGTTGGAACACAGGAGGCACGCTCGAAAGAGCAAGGGATCTTCGGAAGGAACTAGCAACATAGACACCTTGCGATAATCTCAATCAAAGGGAATCACTGGAAGCCGAAAGGTGACCTCAGGGACCTAGAGAAAGAGGTGATTGCATAACAGTTGAGTCGTGAAAAGTCGGCTGAAAAATCCTTCAACGCACATCCTGTGCAGGTTGATTGGCAACGCAGTAATGTGAAGTCAAACTACCGTGGGACGGCGGATACTGCAGTTGAAACCGGCCCTGGAAAGGGAAAGGCAGCAATGCTCGAACCTGACCGAAGGGGGAACAGGGGGTGGCAGCAATGTCACATTCCTGCTCCAGGCAAATCAATGTCGCAAGACAGCGATGCGCCAGGAGAAGAGGCAGAATCCGTAAGGATGACACCTCTCTCAGGGACGCTGGATTGAAGCAATTCAAACCGGGAACTGATGAATAGAAAACCATCTTCGGATGGTGGACGAAGCATCAGGAAGCGAATCAGGTAACTGGTTCGGGCGTCTAAGGGACGGCACGGTGCGCCTGCGTACCGTGCCAACCCAATCGAGGTCAGAACAAAATCGTAAGATGGAGGAAAAACCTCGATGTGGAGGCTGACTGATGAAGAAAGATCTACTCGATTCGAACCCATCAGTCAGTACTCCCAACTCCTTCTCCAGGCAGAACAGAGTCGCAAGATGAAGGGAAGCTAGGGGGCGTGTGCGGACCGCAAGGAAAGTGCAACGCTATGGCGCCGGATTGAAGCAATTCAAACCGGGAACTGATGAATAGGAAACCATCTTCGGATGGTGGACGAAGCATCAGGAAGCGAATCAGGTAACTGGTTCGGGCGTCTAAGGAATGGTAGATGCGTAAGCACTACCAAACCGACCGGGGTTTGGAAACCGTCTTTGGGCGGTAGAAGAATTCCGGATGCGGAGGCTGGCTGGCGGGGAAAGATCTACCCGATTCGAACCCGCCAGCCAGCACTCCCAACTTCCTCTCTTGAGGACAGGGGGCCTTCCTTCCAAATCGACTTTTGATGGTTGCGTAAGCATTGTGCTTGCCGACTGCATTTTGCCGACACTTTTTCGAACACCGTCTATGGTTTAGGTCCGGTCATGTCTTCGGGTCTGACCCACTCATCAAATTGCTCATTTGTCAATAAATTCAGGGAAAGAGCAGATTCTCGCAAGGTGATTCCCTTCTCGTGGGCATTCTTTGCAATCTTTGCCGCTTTGTCATACCCAATGTGGTTGTTCAATGCGGTGACAAGCATCAGTGAATTTTCCAAATGGGCCTGTATTGCGCTTTCATTGGCCTTCAAACCCACAACACACTTGTCTGCAAATGCATGGCAAGTATCAGATAGAATCCGGCAACTGTGCAGCAGATTGTGAATCATCATCGGCTTGTATACATTAAGCTCAAAGTTTCCTTGGCTGCCTCCAATGGTGATTGCAGTATGGTTCCCCATCACTTGGCAACAAACCATTGTCATGGCTTCGGCTTGAGTTGGGTTGACTTTTCCAGGCATAATACTGGATCCTGGCTCATTGGCAGGGAGTGACAATTCACCCAATCCACATCTGGGGCCTGACCCCAACCATCGAACATCGTTTGCAATCTTCATCAGACTCGCAGCCAAGGTGTTGAGGGCACCACTTGCAGCGACAACGGCATCATGAGCCGCGAGCTGTGCGAATTTATTCTCAGCCGTCACAAATGGAAGACCAGTTTTTTCCGCAATGTTGCTTGCGACGATTTCTGCAAAATCTGGATGTGTATTCAATCCGGTACCGACCGCAGTACCGCCCAAGGCCAACTCATACAGATCTTCCAACGCGAAATCAAGCCGCCGCAGGTCAGCATTGAGCATCGAGACATAGCCACCAAACTCTTGACTCAAAGTCAGCGGTACAGCATCCATCAAGTGCGTACGGCCAATTTTGACAATTCCCTGGAACTCGTTGACTTTGTCCAACAATGCATCACGCAAATGCCGTACAGCGGGATGTAGAGAGTGAAAAATCGCCTCGGCTCCAGCGATATGCATGGCGGTTGGAAAAGTATCATTCGACGACTGTGCCTTGTTGACATGGTCGTTTGGATGAACAGGATTTTTTGATCCTAATTCCCCTCCTGCCAATTCAATTGCACGATTGGCAATAACCTCATTCGTGTTCATGTTTGATTGTGTTCCAGAGCCTGTTTGCCAAACACGCAAAGGGAAATGACTGTCCAAAGCCCCACTAATGACTTCTTCCGAGGCTTGCACAATCAAATCAGCTACCTTCGCGTCGAGGGTTCCGAGCTCTTTGTTGGTTTTTGCACAAGCCTGCTTAAGGACACCAAATCCACGGATTACTCCTCGGGGCATCCGGTCTTCTCCAATATCGAAATTAATCAATGAACGCGCAGTTTGGCAACCATAGTACCGATCGGCAGGGACTTCCAACGACCCCATGGTATCTTCTTCGATTCGAACCTCACCGATATCAGCCACGGCGGAGCGCTGTTCAGGCAAGGTCTTCGGGGGAGATTGCTGATTTGAATTCAGAGATTCTTCAATCATTTTTGCGATAGAAGCACTACGCCCAGCCTTTCGCCCTTTCCCGACTTGTCGATCCAGTCGCTCTGCCAATTTTTCAGGAATACTGATGCTAATGATACGCCGATCGCCTGCACGGTGTTTCGCCATAGTTAAGCGAACAGTAAGTTGTTAATAAATATATCAACAACGCTCAATTGAGATGATTTGCATTGGTTCTCGTGGCCGATCGCCATATCCAGTCGGTGCATTTTCAATCGCCTTTACAGCTTCCATCCCCGACAACACGCGCCCAAACACGGGGTGAGCGGAATTGGTTCGAGTGTCCCACCAATCCAAGAACGAATTGTGAACGGTATTGATGAAGAATTGTGATCCACCGCTGTTGGGGCCAGCATTCGCCATGCTCAGTGTCCCAGGTTCATTGGAGAACTTTGCATCAGGCAGGTGCTCGTCTGCGATTTTGTAGCCGGGGTCTCCAGTTCCACATCGGGGACTATTGGGGTCGCGGCTGTGGGGACAGCCTCCTTGGAGCATAAACCCTTGAATGACTCGATGAAAGTGCAAACCGTTGTAATACCCTTCATCGACCAATTTCAAAAAATTTCCAGCCGTAATTGGCATCGTGTCCGTAAACAGCTCAATGGTAACATCACCCTTACTCGTCTTCATCAGTACTTGCGTTCCTGTCATGAGTGGTGGCGAACGCATCAGGTTATTGGCTCTGCTTATGGGCAACTCACATTTACAGGGCCGAACATCAACTACGAAGCATCAATCAAAGCTTGGAGGACTTCGCTCATCGCATCATCTGAAGGCCAATATTCCTTGGAAGTCCAAACAATTTCCCCGTTTCGATTTACAATTTGGATTGTCGGTGTTACCGGGTCATTGAACGCTTCATAGATTGAGAGATTGTCAACGACAGTACCCGTATTGAAATCGAAAATGGGGGTATTCTGGGTGGGTATCGCAACAGTCCAAGGTGATGGGTGTGATGAATTGTTGTGGGTCCCATAAACATCATCCAACTTTTCCTCACTTTCAAAATCAGCATATCGATGAACACTGACGATCGATGAGACGTTCAAGGATTCATTCTCGATGGCACTGCGAAATTTGTCAGCCCAGTCATGGCAACCATAGCATCCGGTTGAGACCCAAAACAGAATGATGGGATTCAACTGAGCCCGCTCCTGGAGATCAAATTCAACATCGATACTTGTGTTTGAATTCAAGGTCTCAGCAGTAAACGAATATTGCCTGTTGACTTGATTTTCTTCCACAACTTCTTTTGAAACGCAACCCGATAAACAGGTCAAAAAAATCAGCAAGGATACGAGATGTACTCGTTGCATGTCTTCACCTAAGGCTGACGAAAGAGATGTGGAGGGGGGACGACCCGTGGCTGTTTGATTCGCTCTTTTGCAAGATAGTTTTTCTGGGGTTTCGGTGCAGATGTTTGCCACGGATCGTCTTGTTTTTTCCCACTTTTTCGGACTTTTCTGGAGAACAAAATCACGGTGAGCAGAGCGACCAAACCACTGAGAATGTAAATCACAGTATCTGCACTAACCATGTCAAATGGTTGCCCTCTGAGTATTTGAAGGCGTGTTCTTTGCTTGAATCCTCAGATGTAGTCTGAAAGCGTGGTTAGGGCATAGAGGGGGATTCCGGCGGCTTCGAAGGCAGCCTGCCCCCCTTCTTCACGATCTACGATGCTAATACAGGCTACAACATTACATCCGAGTTCCTGCAATCTCTCAACCGCCTTCAATGCGGAACCTCCAGTTGTAGTTACATCTTCCAAAATCAAGACCCGATCCCCGGATTGAATCGTGCTACCCTCAATACCCGGGGGATTTCCTGTTTTTCGACCACCTCTACCCTTTGGCTCTTTGCGCATGATGAATCCGCGAAGTTTGCTACCGACGCCTGCTTTTGCAATGGCAATTCCAGTCAGTGGAACCGCGCCCAACTCTAGACCACCAACAACATCCACCCCCCCTTCGATTTTCCCAATCTGATCATGAATGAGCACCCCGAGTAAATGCGCCGATTCGGGATCGCACATGACTGGCTTTGTATCGAAAAAATGTCGGCTGGTGCGACCGGAAGCCAACGTGAATTCCTCATTCTCGGCACAAAGGTAGGCCAGATTACGGACTTTCTCAATCAATCTGAGTCGTGCTTCGCCACTTTCAGTAGTCTCTGCCATGCTTCCGCCCGCTATGCGTTTTTGTCGACCTTCCATGAACCTTCGCTGAGTTACGTCACACTTCCTACGGAAGTGCATAGCCCATTGCGAATGCTTTTGGGCGCCCGAGAACCCTCGTGCCATGTTCGCACGGAGGGTTGAGATGTCAGGGGGGAGTGTGGGTCGCCCGATTTCTCCATTGGATAGTGAACGCTTGCAACAGGAGATTGATGCGTATCAATCCAAACTTGATGATCAATGTGAGTCGTTATACAAACTCGCGAATGAAGCCCGGAGCAAGGGATTTGATCTGAGTGAAACAGTCGAAATCCCTCGAGCAATCGACCTTGCGGATCGCGCAGAAAAGTTGCTCCTTGACTACCTCATCGCACCAGAATATGGTTTTGAAGACCCGATTCCGATTGCTGAAGATATCCGTACTCTTCTGAAAGAAAAAGATTCCAGAGAAGATGCAGCTATCGATATGGCGGTGAAAGTCGCGATTCAGATGCATGACCGCACCGGTGATGTACAAAAAAGCATAGACACCGGATTACGAGTGGGTCTAGCGGTACTGACTGAAGCAGTTCTAGTCGCACCACTGGAAGGCATTGGTCAAGTTCGAGTCATGAATAATTTGGATGGGACCCGCTTTGTCTCGATCGATTTTTGCGGCCCGATTCGTGCGGCAGGTGGTACTGCTCAAGCCCTCGCTGTATTGATTGCTGACATGATTCGACGGGCGCTTAATTTGGAGAAATACGAACCATCCATCCCAGAAGTGGAGCGAGTCAAGGAAGAGTTCGGCCTGTATCGTGGTGGATTGCAATACAAACCTCCACCAGAAGAAATCGAGATGATTGTCAAAGCCTGTCCAATCATGGTGAATGGTGAGGAAACTGAGGATATCGAATGTGCAGGTTTCCCAGAAGTTCGCAATATCGTCGAGCCGAACAATACCCCTCGGAAACGAATTCGTGGTGGTGTGATGCTGGTGATCGGTGAAGGCCTTTGTCTGAAAGCATCAAAGATTCAGAAACATACCGAGAGACTGAAAGTTCCGGGTTGGGATTTCATCTCAACCTTCGCCTCTCGACAGAAGAAAGCCGATGATTCTGAAGGCCTTAAGAAACGGAAACTCAAGACAGATGACCGCTTCATGCGTGACATCATTGCAGGCCGCCCAGTCTTTGGTGAACCAAATACTGCGGGTGGGTTCCGGCTGAGATACGGCCGCCCTCGCACATCTGGTTTGGCCGCAGCAGGAGTACATCCTGCATCGATGCACGCCATGGGGGACTTCCTCGCTGTTGGCACACAAATGAAGATTGAGCGACCAGGGAAAGCCTGCGCAGTCGTTCCATGTGACGAATTAGATGGTCCGACAATTCTTCTCAAGAGTGGTCGATATGGGCGGATACAATCCGCCGAAATGTGGCACCGTGTTGAAGGTCAATTGCAGTCGATTTGGGATAATGGAGAATTGATGATTGGTTATGGAGAGTTCGCTGAAAACAACAAACCATTGGTTCCTTCTGGCTATGTCTCCGATTGGTTTGCAAGTGATTTATTGGAATCACTTGACTCCGAATCGAAGGTAGATCGTTTCGCGCAAATCTTGGGGGTAAGTCGTCGCCGATTACCACCTGGAATACCTGCGACGGGACAGGTTGGTGTTTCGGATGACTCACTGGAACACCATCGATGCCAACGTTTGTGGCATCGAACCCTATCAAGAATGATACTTGATTGGGAATCTGTAGTCGAAATTTCTCAACATTTTTTGACAGCAATCCCACCCCCGTGGAATCTTTGGTGGAACGATTTGCCATTGGAATTCATTCCCTACCTCATCGACTCACTACTCCTTGGAAAAACTGAGAATGCGACCCATCTCGAAGATGGGATTCAGATGTACCCCCATCCAGATCGCATCTGGTTCCGTTTACCGAAAGCGGTCGAAAATTGGATCGCCATCGACCATACTCCTGCCGAACTTCCAAGCAATGGGAGCACCCATTCTACCCAAACTACCAATCAACAAAATCTACCCAAACAGATGCCAGGTCCTCACCAATCGATACCTGATTCCGTTCTGGGGAATTGGTCCAGTGGCACCCACCATCAAGAACACGGCATTATCAAATCTGCGTTAATGGTTCTCGGCATCCCCCATGTTCATGATGGCCCTGACTTACTCATCATGCATGGCTGGCAGCCACTTTTGGAGGGATTGGGATTGCAAATTGCATCCAAAGTTGGGGCGAATCCGAGCGTTAGAATCGATGCTAAAGCACACATTGATGACCGCCTAAATCGATTGGTCAAATCAATAAAAATCATTCAGGAAGAAACTCTTCGAGTTGATGATTTAGAACAACGTCGTTCCATTCCACGAATTGCTGCGGAAACCGCTGCGAGGCAGCAGGGAAAGAGCATTGCTGAAACTGAACAGGCAGGACGAGATGCCGCCGCTACGATTCCAGATGATGGTCCCCAAGACAAGGACGCACTCCTTGCAGCGGAACAGTTGATGGATGAACATGCCGTTGATGGTGCACTATGGTTGGTCAAGAAATGTAGCGATTTACGATGGGTATCTGCCGCACCCTGCCGCGTTGGCTGTCGAATGGGTCGTCCTGAAAAGGCCGCTCCTCGGGAGATGAAAGGGAAGCCACACAGTATATTCCCGATCGGAAACGAAGGTGGCCCACAGCGATTGATTACACAAGCTGCAAACAAGGGCAGTATTATGGTGACTATGGGTACCAGAGAGTGTATCAAATGTGGTCAGAGGACACCATACACAATTTGTCATCATCGAAGTATACCCAATGACCCCACCGAGTGTGGTGGCAAGACCAAGCCCGTCGTTGACAATCAACAAAATCAGGGTCGGCGAAAGGGTATCAATCAGACAGTGAATATTCCAGAATTGTTGGAAACCAAGCGAATCAAATTGGGATTGGATCGAATTCCAAAGAAATTCAAGGGCGTCAAGGGTTTGACCTCAACCGAGCGGTACCCTGAACCCTTGGAAAAGGGTATTTTGCGTGCAAAACATGCTCTTCCTTGTTTCAAAGCCGGTACCGTTCGATACGATATGATCGATGTACCAGTCACTCATTTCAGAGCCAAGGATATCGGTACATCAGTCGAGCGATTGGTTGAACTTGGATATACACATGATATCGATGGACAACCTCATACTCGACCCGAACAAATTGTTGAGTTGTATCCTCAAGATTTCATCCCCAGCCGAAAGGCGGAGGACTATCTCCTTCGCGCGAGTGCTTTCATCGACGAACTTCTTGTCCGATTCTACGATATGGAACCCTTCTATGAAGCAAAGAGCGCTGATGATTTGGTTGGCCACTTGTGTGTGGGTCTCGCACCTCACACATCGGGTGGAGTGTTGACTCGAATCATCGGCTGGTCCAATGCCAGCGCAGGGTATGGTCACACCTTGTATCATGCAGCGAAACGACGTAACTGCGATGGAGACGAAGATGCTCTGATTCTGTTGTTGGATTGTCTCCTAAATTTCAGTCGAGTGTTATTACCGAGCAATCGAGGTGGGCGGATGGATGCCCCTCTGACCCTTTCGACAAGGCTGAATCCAGAGGAGTTGGACAAAGAAGCGCTGAACGTGGATACCGCATGGTGGTATCATCGGTCGTTCTTTGAAGCAACTCAAGATCAGCCACAACCCTATGAAATTGCCAATCAGATGGATATTGTCGAACGACGAATCGGTACGATCGGCGCAGTCCGAGGATACGGGTTTACTCACGATGCAAATTCGATAGATTCTGGACCTCTAAACTCGTCCTACAAAACACTCGAAACCATGATTGACAAAATGAATGCCCAATTACTACTCGGTCAACGCTTGAGGGGTGTAGACGTTCGCAATGTCGCCAGTCAAGTGGTCGAATCTCACTTCTTGCCGGATTTACGGGGCAACTTGGTGGCGTTTACCCGTCAGAAATTCCGATGCGTCCGATGCGGCGAATCATATCGTAGATATCCACTGTCTGGATATTGTATCAAAATCAAGAAGCAAGATTTCCGGAGTGCATCACATTTCACCAAGGAAGAGCAAACATGTGGTGGAAATTTAGCACTCACTGTCAGCGAAGGTGCTGTACGAAAATACATCCGTGTAATGCAGCATGTAATCGACCATTATGGCGTTGACATGTATACACGTCAACGTGTCGACGGTTTGGTAAACAGTACCGATTCGTTGTTCAAAAATGATCGGGTCAAAGTGTTCACACTCGATGATTTCGTGAGCGGGTAATTGCTCATCAATTGTCGGAATCTTCTCCACTCAATTGTCGCCACAAATCGCTAACTGTACGTATATTCTCATCGTGCTCAACCTTTCCAGTCAAACCTTCAGTGGTACCCTTGCCCAATTCATCGTCTTGTTCAACAGACTCTTTATCGACAAATGCTTCAGTATCTCCATCGGCTTCCGCAGCCTGGGCAGCAAAATTTTCTCGCATACGTTTGCGTTGCATTTCTGCACTCTCGCTTTGCGGTTGCAACTCAAATCCAACCAAATCATCGACATCAACAGGATTTCCACCTGACATGGAATGTGCAAGTTGCTCCCACTCTTCCTTTTGCCGCCGTTTGTGAAGAGGCATGTTGCGCACACGAGATTCGTTTCGCCTACGCATAATTTCTCGGATTGTGCGATCGGCAATACCGAGGAATAAACCGAGTAGATTTGCAACCACGAACCCTTCCGTTCGGAATGGTTCCCATAGGTGCATGCCTAAACTCATCTCAGCACTGATGTATTTTGAGGGATAAACTTCGACCTCTCCATCGATAATGACGGTGGTGTAAAATGTGTGTTCGCCAGGGGGTAAAATCAACTGTTTGACACTGCAATCATCGGTCGAATTTCCTTCCCAAATCAGTAATAGTTCACCTTCATTCATCTCATGATGTATGCGAACAGTGACAATTGGTGCCGTGGCATTTTTCGGTTTGAAATCACAGTTCAAATCAACTGCAGTATCACGTTCAAGTCCAAACATATTTGGAACATCTAGGACGTATTTTCCATTGACTTCTCGGTCATGTTTGCTGACTTCATTCACCGCGACTGCATGAGAGTAGTGCATCCAGATTAGATTCAACAAAATCCAGGTGAGCAATGTTGCAATGAATCTTGTCCGCATATTTTTCTTGGATTCTTTCCGTGGTTTCTTGCCATCTGGGGATGCTTCTCGGGCCATCGCTTCATGGACCAGATTCACATTTTCACCCCAGCAATATCGAGGACGCGCCTCATCCACTCTAATTTACGCATCTTTCGTTCAGGATTCGTCCGTCCTGTCCAACGTCCGATCGAATCGGTTCGAAAGCCTCTGAGGTGAATCTGTTCAATCGCCACATTTTGAGATAATACAAAACATACAGCGCGGTCCCCATCGGTAAACCCACCAGGGTTATGCATCTCTTGCAATTTCTCAGGTGTTTGGTGGGTTAGGATAAGAGGCGTATTGTGTAAAATCAAAACCTCAAGCAATTCAATCCATTGCTTGACATTGTCTCCATGAGCATGCAAGACAAATGGGATCCCCTTTTGTGCCGCCTTCATCAGATCAGCCATTTCCCCATCGCCATCACTGACAATACACAATAGAGAGTCCCAAGCGATACCTGGATATTCCGATTCATTGAGCACACCCACGGCTCCATCCGCAGCGATCAGGCGGTGCCCCTCAACGATTGCATCATTGATATCTTCAGGTTCAGCTGCAGCTCCTAGGATGGTCAAAGGACTGAAATTCAGTGTATTTTGCAATTCAAAGGTGGTTTGTCTTCGTCCATTCTGTGACCAGGAAGGAACCAATTTTGACTTCGATTCACAATACCACAGTAAATCCTTCGCCGAATCCAAATCATCTTGCAAGCGCCATCCGAAGTCACTGCGGATGTCATCCTGAATTTGGACCAATCTAGAGTCCAATGCGCTCGTCACATCACGGCGAGGAATAGAGAACCTCAAGAACCCTCGTTTACAGGATGGACACTCCATGCCGATGCCGTTGCAACCCAAACCCATCGAAGATGCGGTTGTGACTGCACGGTACCCGTTTCTACCTCAGGCCAGCGCCGCAATGAAGGTACACATGGAAGCCAACAGTGTCGATTTGGAATCACTTGTCGATACTGAATGGCTCGAGGCCGTGCGAGTTCGTGCACGTGTGCGTTTGGTAGAATCCGTTGTCAGTAAGGAGGGCATTGACACTACCACTACCGTAGACATACATACGCCCTATGGGCAAATGGTGGAATGCCTTTCCTTCCTGTATGCAATGGTTACTGTCTGCGCCTCCTTCGATGAAAGGCTACTGGCTCGATGGGCAGAAGGTGAATCGAGCCGTGCCGATCAGTTGTGGGGGACCATTGAGTCGGAAACATCGTTCCAACGTCTTGCGGAAACCTATCTCAGTGACATCCGTATTGGTGAAAATGGGTATTGGGAAGTTCCGATGACAGATTTCATTGAAATTTGCCCAAAGATTAGCGGAGCCTATTGGCGCCTTCCAAATCGTCCGGTCCGGCAAGGTTGGGTGATATTGTCTCCCGCTTCAGGAGAGAATAGTCAGCAGCGCCTCTCACGTTTATTGAAAGAGAGAATTCGTACAAGGCTCATCGAGGATTGTCGTAAGCGAATGGAACTCATGGATGAGGCCTTTGTCGGACGCATGGCCGAAGAGGTGGGACGAATCGTTGGCTTGTTGAAACATCAAGCCAGTACAGAGGTCTCATTCACATCTGCAGATGAGGAAGATTGGCCCCCTTGCATGAGAGAAATATCCACACAACTCGCTCAATCCGTCAACGTGAATCACGTTGGTCGTGTATTCTTAGCGAGTATTTCACGGGTGATTGGATTGACAGTTGATGAAGCACAAGCATTCTTTGTCAATGCCCCTGATTATTCTGCGGAGACCACTCGCTATCAACTCACTCACGTCTATGAAAATGAGTACACTCCAGCTGGTTGTCCCAAGTTGCAAATCAATGCCTGCTGTCCAGTTTCTCGAGGGGATGTCAAATCAGATTTATGCAATCGAGAATGGATGGATCATCCACTCAAATATCTCCGTGCTAGGCAACGGGCAAAACATCGTGATGAACAACAGTCAGCAGCACCATAGGCACCACAAGAGTAGGGAATTAAACACCCCAATAACGACCTGTATCTTGCTTTGATTCCCACGAGCGAACGCCTGTACGAACGGCCCAGAAGATGAATAGTGACAAGATGGTGTTGCCCCAATCTTGGACAATCGTAGATACATCGTATTCGTATCCACTTCCATTGGCGATTTGAATGGCGACTTGCAAAGCCGCAGTCGCCATGGTCCACATGACGACTCCAAATGCAATCACCAAGATTGAACGTCCACTGAAGTTCCCCTTTTTCCATCGTAGGACCATCAACGAAAGGGCAAAAGCAAGCGCACCGAGGACAATCCATGTCAACGATTTCTGAAGAACTTCCAACCCGAGTAAAATATTACTGGTCTCCGTTCTAGAAACATCACCATACGTATCGTATCCCTCCACGACAGCGAGTAATATGGCAACGCCGGTAACCGCCCACAATAGTGAGGAGAGAATCGCCGCGTCGGCCGATTCTCTCATGTCTCTCATCAGCCGCTCTAACCGATCTTCAGCTCCAAGTCCCTTGAACAATAGGTAGACACCGAGAAGCAAAGGCATGGCTCCAATCAATGCTCCTCCACCGGGGAGAATCATACCCAGACCGAGAATCATCATGAATATCGAAATGGGAACTAGCAAACGCGCTCGCCATCGTGGATCTTCAATCGCTTTTGCGATGTAGTAGTACGTACCCTCTATGCCCTTGGATTGTCGGACGATGATTTTCTCAACATGGTCGATAGAAAGACGACTGGTTAAGATTGGCAAGACCGATTCATCTTCCATACCATCGGTAACCAAAATTCCCCGGTCTGGTTGAAATTCAGCGATAACATCTTCAAGTTGCTGTGCAATATTCCGATCGGATTTGACACCGACTCGTTCATCTCCGGTCAAAATAGCAATTTCAACTTCGTCGTTTGGATCAGCATTTTCCGCAATCAGGTCGTGTTGATGAAGTGCACCGAGGATGGCATTGGTATCACTTTCCTCGGGGTCAGCAATCCCTAGACGAAGTGCTGCGGTCAGGACTTGACGCCGTCCAACCACACTACCACGGATGCCCGCTTTGACGCCTAAATCGTTGTCACGATCGACGGTTATGACCAGTGTTCGGACCAGAATGACACCTCCCGCACCCCTAAGGGGGGTGCGACAGTGATTTCAATTGTTGGATAATTTCCCGCAAATTAAGCGGTATATGTGATTTCAGCCATACAACTCGGGCATGTAACCTTGATTGGTCGGACTGCAGGGATACCCAAAGCGGCGCTGCACTCTGGACAAATCACTGCCTGTTCAACCTGTGATTGTCTTGCCCTTCCTTCACGACTCGGGTCATATTTCGCTCTAAACTTTGAAGGATCCTGGATATAATTTGCAGATTGTCCCGACTGAGCAATAGGTCCTGCGTCGGTCTTAGTGAACGTGGATGGCGCCACAGTATCTCCACTTTTCCAAGCGTTGTATTGGGCCTCTACTTCTGCAGCACTCATTCGATAATCAGAACCGAATCGCGAGTATGCGAGCATCCGATCGTAATCATCCATCGCATCGAGTTTTGCCAAGGCCTCAGCAGGTAGCATGATTCTCAACCCCCGTACTCTCTGTTTAACTTAGCGATTTCTCTCTATTTGCTCATGGCATCAGGTGTTCGGATAGATTCTCAATCAGTCGTTCCATCAATGTATTTCCATCTGCCTGCACACCCTTTGCAAACCGAATTGAAACTGCAGTTTTTGCTTCAGTACCTGAATTTCGAACTGCAATTGATATTGCCAACCTATCCAATTCACCTGACAACAACAGTAGCCCCGGCTCACCTTCAACATCGACCCTTTGCAATGAAGTTCCACTCCACTCTTCTGAGATTTTTTGTACTAAATCTGCCAACTGATTTTCACCAGTCCATCGTTCACGGATACTGGGCTTAATCGATACGCGTTTCTTCCAACCCCCTGCGAATGCAGGAGAAACATCTGCGTGAAGAATGGTGTATCGAGCCATCAATGCAGCAATGAGGGTTGCAGTTCCGTCTCCGACCAAGCCCCATTTGCCGGCCTGATGAGGGATCTGTGTGGGCATTACGAGATGCCCGGAATCCTCGGTTCCAATCAGGCGTGGCATCCCCTCTGCTGCGATTATTTTCTCATTTGGGCCATCCCAAAGTGCAGCGGACAACCATCGATCCCCAACAGCTGTTGTGATTGATTGGTGAGTCCCCAAACGACTCAAATCTGCAGTCAATCCAAGATCGCTTTCGATGCTCGATGCCATCTTCCATTCGGAACTGTCACGAACAAGTGATGCTCGAATGATATCATCACACATTCGATCACCATCAACAATTTTCAGACCATCTGATGTTCCTTCGATGAGCAAGCATCTGTCCCCATCTCCATCCAAAGCTGCACCGATGATTTCTCCGGGTTTCCAAGGGACAACGCCCCCATTGTGTTCCAATCGCTGTGATATGCACCAAAGCAACCGATGCGCTGGCGGTTCCAGATTCAACTCGCTTGCTTTCCACTCTTGTGTTGGCGAAAAATCCCCGGCCCCACAATCTTGGTTGATGGGATCGAGTCGGCTGCTCACCTCAATTGCTGCGAGCCCATCCTCAGTCAATTGATCAGCCAACCAAGTCACGCCCGCACCACCCGAGCAATCGAGCAATAGCCCCGGAGATGCAATGGTTCCTGCCCAATTGATTGTATCAAAGTTGATTGAAAACAAGGATTCTAGTTCAGATACTCGATTGCGAATTGCGGTTTTGTAAAGACTCAAACCTTCAATTTCTTCGAGAACTTCTCCACTTTCTTGAGGTGCGGCACGGGACCCATCGGCCAATTCCCATGCCAACTTCGAGATTTGGTCTTCAGTTTCTGGCATGGATTTGTACCCCTCTGCATCGAATAATTTGACCCCTGAGTCGGTCGCAGGGTTGTGGCTTGCCGTCACCATCATTCCTGCATCCGCAGCACAAGCCAGAATTGCATGATGGATTCCTGGAGTTGGCACTTCACCAATTCTCATGGTTCGACAACCTGCAGCACCTAGGCCCGATTGAAGGGCATCAACCAATTCTGCATTACCGTCTCGACGGTCCCAACCGATGAGGACCAAGGGTGATTCACCAATCTCGAGAATCAATTGCAACCCTGTGGCCTCACCAATGATTCTCATGGCGCGATTGCTCAATATTCGTTGCTCAATTAACGCCATAAGTGCGGCTTCATCATCACCGGAAAAGGTAGCGACTTTACCGCGAATACCATCGGTACCATGGAGTCGAGGACGGCTCATGAAATCACTCTCGTAGCGTACTATCGTTTGTGTGGGCCCCACTGACGGTGACATTGGGCCATACATTGCAATTGATGCCCAAGACTGTGCCGGGATTGCAGACCGCATTGCACCCGATTTGCACACCCTCTCCTAAGATTGCACCAAACTTTCTGAGACCCGTATCCATGGAAAGGTTGTGAATCCGGATGTGGCGTCCATCGTTGCGTAAATTGGAAAGTTTGCAACCCGCACCTAGATTGACACCTGTACCCAATATTGAATCCCCGACATAATTGAAATGCGGTGCTTTGGCACCTGGAAGCAATAAACTGTGTTTGATTTCGGTTGCATGACCGACCACCGCATCTCTACAGATCCATGAATGACTGCGAACATATGCTCCATGACGAACCTCACCTGCAATATATGAGGGGCCTTCAATATGGACACCGGGCCCAATTCGTGTCCCATCGACGATGTGAACAGGTCCTTTGGATTCATCAATGGTGATGGAAGGATGCAAATTTCTTCGATTGGAACCCAACCCCTGCAACAGGTATTCAAGTTGGTTTGCAAGACCATTTCGACTGGATTTATCGAGCAAGATCCAGACGGGTTCGTCATCGGGCATTCTCAATCCGGTGACGGCGCCCCCAGACTTTCCAAGGGAGGGGAAGAGCGCTGCAGCGGTTACATCCATCAGGTGACCCAACAAGGCTGACGCCTAAGTGTTTCCAGCCGAATTGTTTCACTCAAGCGGCTTTGGAGCGGCAGCCAGAACTTCGGCACTGGTCCCTTCGGCAAATTGAGCAAAGTTTTCTCCAAACATTTTGGCCAATTGATTTGCAGCTGCATCATATTGTGAGCCATCGCCCCAAGTATCTCTAGGATTGAGAATTTCTTCAGGAACCCCTTCACAACTTTGCGGGACTTCAAAACCAAATCTTGGGTCGATGGCGAACTCAACATCATTCAGACTCCCATCAAGCGCAGCATTGAGTAGTGCACGCGTCCATTTGATTTTGATTCGCTTGCTCTTTCCATATCCTCCGCTAACCCAGCCCGTATTCAATAGCCAGCATTTTGCTCCATGTTGCGCCATTTTTTCAGCCAAGAGGTCTGCGTAAACACTTGGATGACGTGGCATAAATGGTGCACCAAAGCAAGCGGAGAACGTGGCTTGAGGCTCCTTCACACCAACCTCTGTTCCGGCAACCTTGGCCGTATATCCTGAAATGAAGTGATAGGCTGCTTGTGCCGGGCTTAGTCTGCTGATTGGAGGAAGAACACCAAAGGCGTCACAGGTCAAAAACACCACATTCTGTGGATGTCCGGCCATGGAATCTGGCGTACGATTTTCGATGAATTCAATCGGGTAAGATCCGCGTGTATTTGCAGTGAGGGTATCATCCGTGAAATCTGGAATCCCATCATCATCGACAATGATATTCTCCAGGATAGATCCAGGCATTTTTGTCGTCGCAAAAATTGCCGGCTCATCTTCTTCAGACAAATCAATCAACTTTGCATAGCATCCACCTTCAAAGTTGAACACACCCTTAGCAGACCACCCGTGTTCATCATCACCAACCAATGCGCGATTGGGGTCTGCGGAGAGTGTAGTCTTACCCGTTCCTGACAAACCGAAGAACACGGCTGTGTTTTCTCCTGTAGTATTGGAAGAGCAATGCATTGGGAGATGGCCACGAGATGGCAAAATATGATTCATGATCGAGAAAATCGATTTCTTAATCTCGCCAGCATATTGAGTCCCGCCAATAATCACCATCCGTTTTTCAAAGTTGATAATTACAAATGCCTCTGAATTGAGCTCTGTCACTCCGCCCTTTGAACCAATCCAATCGGGTCTTGCTTGATAACTCGGTGCGTGCAATATAGTAAATCCAGCCCAGACATCCATGGCCTGAATTTCTTCTACAGACGGTCGGATAAACATGTTTCTTGCAAAAGAAGCGTGCCATGCATTCTCGGTTATCAACATCACATTCAACCGCTCTTCAGGGTCAGCCCCACAGTACAAATTCTGGATGAACCACTCATCCTTTTCCAACAGATGTTCCGTGACAGCGTGTTGAAGTAAATTGAAGGTATTTTCTGAGATAGGAGTATTCACATCCCCCCACCAAACATCTTCGGTCGTCAACCCTTTAGTGATGCTCGAAATCTTACTTTCGTGTAGTTTCACGATGTATCGATCATTCGGTGATCTACCGGTCCTCTCTCCAGTGACGGTTCTGAGCACTCCATGCGCGGTCATTTCTCCCTCTTTTCGCCGAATTGCAGCCGCGTAGAGGTCTTCCCATTCCAAGTTCCAATGAATATCTCCATCGTATCCATTCCTGCTTAAACCTAAGTCTGCAAGACCCATATTGACATCCCTAAACGATTCAGGGATAACCCCTCCAGACCGCAT
>CEUJ01149662.1_pt1 | contig 31108 bp, 29 predicted proteins | sample 361531 | NCBI WGS metagenome assembly CEUJ01 (sample SAMEA2622842, study PRJEB7988) | marine metagenome | biome: marine biome (ENVO:00000447); feature: marine epipelagic mixed layer (ENVO:xxxxxxxxx); material: "saline water (ENVO:00002010), including plankton (ENVO:xxxxxxxx)" | depth 140 m | reverse complement strand
AAAAAAAAATATAAATATAAATTGTATCTCTCCAGGTTTTATTAAAACAGAGATGACAAATAAAATTAATGAAGAATTTAAAAAAATGCTAATTAACAAAATTCCAGCTGGAAGTCTTGGAACAGGTGAGGATGTAGCAAACTGTGCAGCATTTTTGGCATCTGATATGGCTAATTACATTAATGGTGAAACTATTCATGTCAATGGCGGGATGTATATGGCTTGACAATTCTTTTTAATTATCTATTAAGAAATTATAACAAACTTACAAAGGAAAAATATGTCAGAAGACGTTAAAAGCAAGGTTAAAAAAATAGTAGCTGATCACCTAGGAATTGAGGAAGAGAAAGTGACAGATGAGGCAAGTTTCATTGACGATCTTGGAGCTGATAGCTTAGACACAGTAGAATTAGTTATGGCTTTTGAAGAAGAATTTGGATCAGAAATTTCAGATAGCGAAGCTGAAAAAATTCTAACCGTTGGAGATGCTGTAAAATTTATTGAGAGCAAATCAAGTCAATAATTTTTATTAACCGAATGTTACATGATAGAAAAAATATCATGGTAATTTTATCCTCTCCCTCTGGAGTTGGCAAAACAACGATTACTAAGAAAATTCAACAAAAGTATAATACATTTAAAATTTCAGTATCTCACACAACCAGAAAACCTCGTTCTAACGAGGTTGATGGAGTCGACTATTTTTTTACTTCTGAAAATGATTTTAAAAATTTGATTAAAAAAAAAGAATTTTACGAATACGCGCAAATTTTTGAAAACTTTTATGGAACTTCAAAAAAAATAGTCGATAAAACACTAAAAGAAAATGATATAATTTTTGATATTGATTGGCAGGGCACAAAACAATTATCAAATTTTAAAGACTTAAATTTGATTAAAATTTTTTTAGTAACATCTAAAAAAGAAGATCTTAAAGATAGGCTTTTAAACAGAAATCAGGACTCTCCTGATCAATTAGATAAAAGACTCAAAGCTTTTGATGAAGATATTAAACATTGGAAAGATTATGATTATATAGTAATCAATCAGAGTCTAGAAAATTGTTTTAAACAAATAGAAAAGATAATTTTATCTCACAAAGAGACTAAGATGACTCAAATAGTTTTGTGATTTTAAAATAAGTTTGAGGCTTAAGATCTGAAGGTCTTTTTTTTAGATCAAGATTGAGAAGCTTGATTTTATTTTCATTTAATAGTTTTTTTAAATTTTTATTTATCATCTTTCTTCGGTTAGAAAATAATACATTCGTTACTTTTTCTAGATTATCAATCTTCTTAATATTTTCCTTATTATTAATTATTGGCTTTAAATGCAATACATTGGACATAATCTTTGGCGCAGGTACAAAACAAGTATTGGAGACAAAAAATTTATTTATTAATTTTAATCGGTAAGAAGTAAGAACCGATATTCTTCCATAATTACTACTCATAAATTTTCCTGTAATTTTTTGAGCTAACTCTTTTTGAAACATTAAAATTAAATCAGTATAAAGCGGTGGCCATTTTTCAAATTTGATTAATCTAACGAGAATTTGAGAAGAAATATTATAAGGCAAATTACCAAAAATTATCGTTTTTGGCTTTATTTTCCTCTCTATATTAAATCTTAATATATCGTCGTTAAAAATCTTTATATTTTTTTCATTATTATACTTTTCTTGTAAATTTTTAGTTAGGTGATTATCTTTTTCTACTAAAATTAAACCCTTTGGTTTTTTCTTAAGAATTTCATTCGTAAGCGATCCTTTCCCAGGACCAATTTCTAAAACGTTTTTATTTTTTATATCAACAAGATTTGTTATTTTTTTTATAATATTTTTATCTACCAAAAAGTTTTGGCCGAGAGATTTTTTTGAATTAAACATTAATTTATTTTATTTAAAAATTCGACACACCTTAATAGACTTAAAGGTGATGCTTTATTTTTTTTAATCAAATTAGTTGCAGTACCGTGATCTGGCGAGACTCTTATGTATTGTAAACCGAGTGTTATATTTATAGCATCAAATTTAAAAATAGATTTAAACGGACCAAGAACCTGGTCATGATACATTCCTAGAATCATGTCAAAAAATTTATAATCCTTAATGAATACAGTATCGGCAGAGTAAGGACCAAAAACTTTAAGACCATCTCTTTTAAGACTTAAAATAGTTGGTTTAATAATTTTTAATTCTTTTGAGCTCTTGCTATACTCTGAATTATGTGGGTTTAAGCCTAAAACACATATTTTAGGATTTTTATTAAACAATTTTTTAAATGATTTATTAATAGTTTTAATCTTTTTGACTAACAAGTCTTTCTTAATTCGTTTCGTAATCTTATCTATATTTATGTGAGTAGTTAAAGGGGATACTGAAAATTTTTTATTATAGATCAGCATAACCTCACTATCTTTTTCAACATTATTTTTTGAAGCCAGAAACTCAGTAACTCCAATTTTCTTAGTTTTTTTTAGTAAAATTTTCTTTATTGGACAATTAATAATACCCTTTATTTCTTTATTAAGAGCTAATTTATGTGCAAGATTTAAACTTTCTATTACGAAATTAGCGCTTTCTTTATTAGGCACCTTAAAAGGATTTTTGAATTTTAAATTGATATCTAAAATTTTTAAATTATTTAATTTTGATTTTTTGGAAATATTCTCTACTTTCTCAAGTTTAATTTTGAAATTAAGCTTATCTTTTTGGGCTTTGAACATATTATAATTTGTAATTAAATATATTTTGTCTCTAGTTTTAGAACTTATTTTTCTCCAAACTTTGCAAATTATCTCAGAATTTATACTATTAGGGTCGCCACCTATAATAATAATTTTTTTATTCATTTATATTCCACCAAAAGATTATTTTTTATTTTTGAAAGATGACTATTAGAATATAAAGAAAATAATTCGTTTTTTCTCCGTTTTATAATATTTTCTCTCAATTTTTCAGTATTGATATTTTTAACTTGTTTAACTCTTACATTATTTAGTTTTATCAACATTAAACTATTTCCACTAATTATCGGATCTGAGATTTCATTAATCTTTAATTTATTTACTGTATTTAAAATTTTATTTGATAAAGATTTTTCGCTTAACCATCCTAGTCTCCCACCGTCAGATGCAGAATATGACCCGCTGAATTGTTTTGCAGTTTCTTCAAAACCATAATTTTGAATTTGAAAATTAAGTTCAGAGAGTTTTTTACTTAATTCAGTGTTATCATCTAAAAGAATATCCATTTCTGATAAATTATATTCTTTGATTGTTGAGTTTAATTTGAGTGATTTTTCTAAATCATCATTAATTACTTTTTCTTCAATAATAACTTTATCTTTGTATAGAGAAAAAATTAGTTTTTGCCATGTTAATTGAGTTTTTATTTCATCGAGATAGATATTATAGTCTAGATTATTAATCTTAAACTTGTTTTTTAATTCTTGGATATTTCCAGATGAAATTTTCTTTAAATAAGAATTTATATTATTTCTATCAATTTCTAAATTATATTTAGCTAACTCTATTTTTTTCATTTTTAAATTTATTAACTGATTAACTGCTATTTTTTTTAGTTTATCGATATTAGATTGATTGACTTCTTTATTAGACAAAACTATTAAAGTATTTATCTTATTTTTTAGCTCGTAAGAACTTATAATTTCATTTTCAATTTTTATTAATATTTTATTTTGAATAGCTCCAAAAGCTGAGGTTTCAAAATTCAAAAGAAAAAAAAATATTACAAATTTCTTTAATATTTTGTCTATCATTTATTAATTGATGGTGCATCGATACTTCCAAAAGGTATTAAGGTAATTTTGAACATTAAAGAATTTTCAGTTTCTAGTTCAGAGTCCTCGTAAAATTCTCTTCTATATACTAAGCCTGCTCTTAAACAATCATTTATATATTCATAACTTAGATCATAATATTCTGAAGAATCTTTTATCAAATTTTTTTTTGTTTGGAATGAAAAAATACCATTTTTATTATCTCCAATCTTAATTCCTGCCTTAACATATTCATTATTTCCTATATGTTTTTTTTCTTGAAGATAATCTAAATTAAATTTAAACATTTCTAAATTAAAAGTTGCTCCTATTTCATTATAATTTAAATCATTATAATTGTGATCCAAAGCAAATTTATAATTCAAATCTAATTTTTTGTTAATTTTTAAATTTGCAGCTCCAACTAGATCTGATGTTTTTTGATCTAAGCTGGATTTAGCAGGTAGATCTCTATTTTCCTTCTCGTTAATAATCTGCCCTGCTGAAAAATTAAATAGCCTACCAAAACTACTCAATTCATAATCAAATCCAATTGATGCACTTAAACCTGTCTCAATTTGACTTGTGTAGGGAAGTCTATCTAGATTAAAAATATTATCTGGATCTAATCTTGAACCAAGGTCCTCTTTTCTGCTCATATTACCAGGAGCGTATCTCAATAATAATTTAGGTGTTATTTTCTGGTATGATTGGTTGTTTGATCTTTTAAAAAGATCTAATTCAGTCAAATAACCAAAAGCTGAAAAAAACTCACTAGTTTTTTCCTCTTTGTAAACTGGTTCGTTTTTAGTTTCGTAATTTACATTTTTAAAACTACTAAATAGTTTCCCTTTTAAACCAGATGAAAAATTTATATTTTTTATATCCCAATCAAAATCATTAATTAAAAATTTAGTAGTTTTGTTAGTATCATAGTTATGAACTTTAAAATTTGATTTTAAGTCCATATTTCCGTATTTATCATCACTGAAAATAATATTATCGTAAGTAATCTCAGGCAATATAAATTCATATTTATCATTATAACCCTCTTTCAAATTTTCAAAAATGCTTGAACTAATTCTAAGCAAAGTATTATTTTTCTCATAATCATAGGTTAGAGAACTTTCTAAAACATCCTCATTATAATCAACAATATCGGTCTTGATTTTATAAAGTTCTAGATACTTATCATTTGAAACTTTCTTTACATTTAATTTTAGAGAAGATTTAGATTCATCATCATTATTAAAATCTTTTGTAAATTGAGAAAAAAAATGGTATTTTTCACCTGACTTCTTTTTTGAAGAAGTTTTTTTATATCCTTCAGTGTATCCGAAATCTAAAATTAAGTTTGATCTTTCAAACGCCTGACGATATTCACCCATAAAAATCGGATTTTCTGAACCATAAAATCTACTATTTAAAGTAAAATCTTTATCTTTTCCCATATCAAAAAAATAAGGTATTGAAATTGCTGAACCTAAATTTTTAGAGTCAGAAAAACTTGGGGGCAAAAATCCGGAACGTCTATCTACACTAGGATCCGGATGAGAGAGATAAGGTGTATAAAAAATAGGTATATCATAAACTTTTATTACTGCATTATTATAAAAAATTGTTTTTTTCTTCCGATCATGTTTCATTTCACTTGATTGTAATGTCCAAGGGGGACATTTATCTTTCTCTCTATAGTCACAAATAGTAAATACACTTTTACCAAATGAAGATATATTATCATTAATTTTTACAGTGTTTGAAAAAACTCTGGGTTTATTTTTTTCATTTATTTTAAATTCTTTTTGATTAATAAATGATTTTATATCAGTGCCTAAAATTTCTTTTTTATTTGTGTCAATATAAACTTGTGAAAATTGTGTAGAATTTCCTTGATTATCTTTTATCTCAATAAAACCTATAGATTTAAAAATATTTTCCTCAATTAAGTATTCAAACTTATTAAGAATAATAATATTACCATCTTGATCTGTGATTACTGTTTTTTTGTCAGAATTTATTATATTTGACTTATTATTTAACGTTATATCTTCACCTAAAATTGTATAATTTTCACTTGTTAATATTTTTGTTGGCCCGCTAGTTTTGAAAATTTTAGCAACATCATTATATTCCGCGAAATCTGCCTCGATTTTATTTTTTTTATTATCAGTAACTAAAATATTATTTTTAAATTTGATTAAACCTTTTTTCTTATCATATTCAGCATAATCACTAATGATTTCATTATTTTCCTCAGTCCGAACCAAAACTTCATTTTCAAAAATAGATATCTCTCTATTCTTATCTAGAGATATATTTTTTGATTGTATAAATAAGTTTTCAGCATAAGCATTAGTTAAAAGTAAAGTTGAAAAAAAAATAAAAAAATAGTTACTTTTCATTTATTTGAAGAACTCCTATAAAAGTAAAAAAACTTAATGCTATAACCGGAGACCAAATCGAGAGAATTAATGGTATTCTATCGGTTTGTCCTAAGGCAAGTGATAGATCCTTAAAATAGAAAACAAAAACACTTATTATTAAACCGGTTATTATAAATTTGAAATTATTCGATTTTTTTAAAGTATTCATAGTTAAGATTGACGATAAACCTGTCATCAGAAGCAAAAAGAAAGGCAGAGATAAAGACGTATGCAAGCTTTGATTTAAAAAGTTTTTATCATAACCACTTTTAACTAAACTATTATAGTTAATGATAAGATCAAAAAATGACATAGTATCAAAGTTTTTAAATAAATTAGTTATTTTCTCATAATCATAAATTGAATTAATATTGATCGTATCTAATTTTTCACTTTGTAGAAGGTCATTAGAAGTTTTAAAGATAATTACATCACTTAAAACCCATTTATTTTTAGAAATATCAGCTTTTTTTGATACTATTTTTTCTATCAAATTTGAATCTTTATCTAAATGAAAAATTTTCACGTCGACTAAATTTTTACCCTCAGGCTTTCCAGCTGAAATAATTCTTTGTTTGTCTTCAAAATTTTCTTTTATCCAAAGGCCGTTTCTATTAAATGTTATTAGATGGTCTATATCTTTTGAATAACTTGATTTTGTTTTTTCGTAATATTTAGACATTGAAGAAGTAATTGGATTGATGAAAAACAATATTATCCACCCTAGAAAAAAAGAGGTAAAAGCCAATATAAAGAAAATTTTTAAATTTGAATAACCAAAAACTTTGAGTGTTAACAAATCTCTATTATTTCTAATACTTAACATAAACCACATACTAGAAATAAAAATTATAAAAGGTAAAATTTGAATTATTAAGCTAGGAATAAATATTGCAGTTAATATCAAAGGTGTCAAAATACTTACATCCAGATTTTTAAAAAATTCAATTTCTTCAAACAAGTTAAGAATTACTCCAAAACAATAAAAAAAGGCAATAACAACAAAAAAAGTTTTTAAAAAATTTTTTAAAAGGTAATTAAAAATAATCTTATTCATTATTTATAGATCTCCTTAGAAAATTTACGACTTAGAAATAGATAGATTGTCACAAATAATATAATTGGAAATATTATAAAAAATCCTCTTATAAAATCGTTAATTCCTGTATACCTTACAGCCATTTCAGTAAAAACAAGTAAAATAAAACTGTATAAAAAAATACTAATTTTATTAAGAAGTTTTTTTTTCGATTTAATCAACAACAAAGAACAAATAAGGGCTATCACAGGAATGTAAAGCGGCAATACTATCCGCCGATTTAATGTTGGAATTATTTCTTGTTTAACTTCTTGACTACACTCAGAATTTTGAAAATTTTTATTTTTAAAACAGTTTAAAAGTTCAAAAGTAGAAGTCTCTTGTAATTTCGGTTGTTTTATAGTGGTAGTGCTTAAATCACTTAAATCTATATTTAATTGTTCAAATTTAATAACCTCATTTTTGTTGATGTCTATTTTCGAAGTAATTATTTGACCATTAAAAAGAAACATTTTTTTTTTTTCGATTACACCACTTCTAGCTATAATAGTTGTATTCTTAATCTTAGAGCTATCAGATGATAAATTTTTGAGGTTGTTTCCTTTATCATGCAAAAAAATATTTTTAAGTTCGTTATTTACTTTTTCATTAACAATGAGAGTAAAACCCTTGAAAGAGTCGCTAAACCTATTTGTTCTTACAGTTGGAAGGAAAGAATTCAAATTTTCCTTACCCAGAAGCATTCTAGATTTATTTAAAGCGTAAGGTGTAAGGAAAGCTGATAGTATAATATAAAAAATTAAAACTAAAATAGATATAAAGAAAAAAAGTTTTACTATTTTTATTTTTTCTACTCCTGAAGTCCATAAAATTATAAATTCACTATCTTGAATGTGTTTTATAATAAATAAAGTAAGCGCTAATAGAAATGAGAGCGGTACGAACTTCGGCGCTATACTAAATAAATTTAAAAATGAGTATTTAAAGTACGTGCTAGGTGGATAGCCACTATCAACAATGAGTTCTAAAAAATTCACTGCTCTTACTGTTAAAGCAATAATTGACAAACCAAACAATATCACTAGGAATGTTTTTATTATTTCAATTATAAAGTTTTGATAAATTTTGTTTTGAAGCATAGAAATATTGTATATAAATAAAGCAACAAAAAAATAATTTCAACTAATGGTTTAAAAATGACCAATTTTCCATTGAAAACTTATATATTTCGGCTTATATCGAACAATCTATTTTAATAATTTAAAATTTATGTCTATAAAAATAAACTATTCAAAAAACCTAACTAACAATAAAACGGCTAATCTAGTCTTATTTTCAAATGAAAAATTTAATACAAATAATTTAAAAAAATTTATTACCAATTCTGAACTTTCGTATGTAAATGATTTACTGAAAACTAGCGATTTAAAAAAAAACTTGTTCGTTTATGATTTAAGTTCAAAAAGAAAGATAATCTTAATTTCAATAAAAGATAAATTAAAAACTTCAGATATTGAGAACTTAGGTGCAGAATTTTATGGGAGAATAAATAACGGAAAAAATAGTGAATATTTTATAGTTTCAGACAGCATAAAAGTAAATAATGAAAATTTTTTAGGTCATTTTTTGCACGGCTTAAAATTAAAATCTTACGAATTTAAGAAATATAAGACAAAAAAAAAGATTAGATCTATTGTTATAAATCTTTCTGGAAATAAAAATAAACCTTCTTCTAAGGCTCAACTTAAATTTAGAGCATTAGAAGAGGGAACTTTTTATGCGAGAGATCTTGTTTCTGAACCTGGAAACATTTTGCATCCTGATGAATATGCAAGAAGATTATTATCACTAAAGAAAGATGGTTTAAAAGTGAATATTTATGATCAAAAAAAATTAAAAAAACTAGGTATGCATGCCCTCCTTGGTGTAGGACAGGGAAGTGTTAGAGGCTCTTATTTAGTAACAATGGAGTGGAATGGAGGAAAAAATAATTCTAAACCTTTAGCTTTTGTAGGTAAAGGTGTTTGTTTCGATACCGGTGGTTACTCTTTAAAACCAGCAAGATTTATGGAGGATATGACTTACGATATGGCAGGATCAGCAACAGTAGTTGGCTTAATGAAAAACTTAGCTATAAGAAAAGCAAAAATTAATGCTGTTGGTATTGTTGGACTAGTTGAAAATATGGTAAGCGGCAATGCACAAAGACCTGGCGATATTGTAAAATCTTACAGCGGTAAGACAATTGAAATTTTAAACACAGATGCTGAAGGTAGATTAGTTTTAGCGGATGCTCTAACTTTTACTGAAAAAAAATTTAAACCAAAATTCATAATAGATTTAGCAACTTTAACTGGTGCTATAATTGTTTGCTTAGGATCAGAATATGCTGGACTTTTTTCAAATGATGACAAGCTATCAAAGCAGATCTTTAATGCAGGTGAAAAGGTTGAGGAAAAAGTGTGGAGAATGCCACTTCATAAAAATTATGATAAACTCATAAATTCCAAAAATGCTGATGTTCAAAATATAAATTATTTAGGCGGAGCTGGATCTACAACTGCTGCCCAATTTTTACAAAGGTTTATTTTAAAAAATACTCCTTGGGCTCACCTTGATATTGCTGGTATGGCATTCTCAAAATACGGGGGTGCATTAAATTCGAGTGGCGCAACTGGATTTGGAGTAAGGCTTCTTAATCAGTTAATAGAAGAAAACTATGAGTAATCAAGAACGAACGCTATCAATAATTAAACCTGATGCAGTTGAAAGAAATTTAACTGAGGAAATAAAATCTATTTTGATTAAAAATAAATTAGAAATTAAAGAAATTAAGAAAATTCATATTACTAAAGATGAGGCAGCTGAATTTTATAAAGTTCATCAAACGAAACCTTTTTATAATGATCTATGTTCTTACTTATCTTCTGGTCCAATTGTAGTTATGGTATTAGAGGGCAAAAACGCTGTTTTTTCATATAGGAAAATTATGGGCTCAACTGATCCAAAACAAGCTGAAAATAATACTATTAGAAAATTATACGGTCTATCTATTGATAAGAATTCTGTGCACGGTTCTGACTCTGTAGATAATGCTAAAAGTGAAATAAAATTTTTTTTTAAAAATTAGTATACCTAAATATTTTAATTATCGCCTCTGGATAAGCAATATACTCAAGTTGTTGTGTTTTTACTTTAAGTGAATTTTTGTCGTCATTAAGACTTATAAAAAAACTTTTTTGCACTATATTTTTTCCATTATCTAACTTTTCATTTACATAATGAACAGTGCATCCAGTTTTAATTTCTTTATTTTTAAGGACCTTTGCAAAAGTATCAAGACCTTTAAATTTAGGTAGCAAAGAAGGGTGAATATTAATAATTTTTTTTCTAAAATTTTTTAAAAATTCTCTTGATAGTATTTTCATATATCCAGCAAGACAAATTAAAGATATCTTGTATTTTTTAAGACTTATCAAAATTTTTCTCTCAAAACCTCTACTATTTGTATTAATAAGTAAATAAGGAATTGAATTTATTTTTGCATATTTTATACCAGTAGCTTTTTCTTTATTGCAAATAACCAATTTAATACTTATTGGGCAATTATAACTTCGAGATTTTATAATTAAGTTTTTTAAATTTGTGCCTTTACCTGATATAAATACGCATACATTTTTTTTTACCATTTTAGTGAATTTTTAAGATTTATTCTAATGTTATCTTTTGAAATATTACCAATCACATAGGGTGAGAATTTCTTGGAAAAATTCTGTTTTATCTTTTTAATATTTTTTTTTGGTGCAATAACACAAAACCCCACCCCACAATTGAATGTTCTCATCATCTCTTTATCTGAAACATTTTTACTCTTAATCCATTTAAATATTTTATTAATTTTTATTTTAGCTAGATCTATGTTTAAAGTTAAGTTCTCAGGAATTGATCTAAGTAGATTTTCTATTAGACCACCCCCAGTAATATGAGCAGCAGAATTAATAAGATTATTTTTAGTTAAATTTAATATTTCTGATGAATAAATTTTTGTGGGTTTTATTAATTCTTTTTCTAATTTAGTATTGATTTTGTTCTTTTTCAAAATTGATCTTATCAAAGAGTAACCGTTAGAATGAATTCCGTTGGAAGGTATAGCTAAAATTACATCATTTTCACTGACATTTTTTTTTGATAATAATTTTTTTTTTGAAACTATTCCAACACTAAAACCTGCTAAGTCGAATTTCTCTTTAGAATAAACTCCCGGCATTTCTGCAGTTTCCCCTCCGATTAATTTACATTGAGACAGTTCACAACCCTTAAAAATTCCTTTTAAAATTTTTTTTGTTTTTTTTAAATTCAATTTTCCTACAGCGATATAGTCTAAAAAAAATAAAGGCTTAGCTCCTTGAACAATTAAATCATTCACACACATTGCGACAAGATCGATACCAATAGTATCAAATTTTTTTAATTTGTTTGCTAATTCAATTTTAGTTCCCACTCCATCTGTGCAAGAGACAATTACCGGGTCCTTGATGTTGCTTTTGCTTATATCAAATATAGAACCAAATCCTCCTATAGAATCGTTTGCAAAGGATTTTTTCTTTTTTTTGACACCTTTTTTTGATAATTTTGAAATATGTTCAACTAATTTATTTGCTAATGAAATATTTACGCCACTTTTTTTATAATTATTTTGCATTTTTTTCATTTATAAATTGATATCTAATTTTATGAAATTTTTTAGTTTAACTGCTCTTATTTTAATTATTTTTTTTAAAACAGGAAATGTTTTATCAAAAGATAGCATTTTTAATGTTAATAATATTGAGATAATAAAAAAATCTAATGTATCAAATCAAGAAATGGCTAATCAAGCTATAAAAACGGGGTTTGAATTATTAAAAAAAAAAATCTTATTACAAAAAGATTTTAAAAAATTATCAAAATTAAGTTTTTCAGAAATTAAAGAACTTGTATCTTATTATCAGGTCCAAAATTTAAACAAAAAATTGAAAAATCAAGAAGTATTTATTTACAATATTTCATTTGATAAAGATAAGCTGCACAATTTATTTTATATAAACAATATAGCTTATGCAGAAATTACAAATAAAGAGATATTTCTTTTACCAATTTTTTTGAAAGATAATGAAATAAATTTGTATAATAACAATTATTTTTACAATAAATGGAACTTAAATAGTGAAAATAAACTCGTTGAGTTTATTCTACCCCTAGAAAATATAGAGACGATACAAAAAATTAACTCGCAAAAAAATGATTTATTTAATTTAGATTTAAAAAATTTGTACCCTGAATATAATGGAAAAAATTTAGCTCTTGTTTTCATAGAAGATAATAATTCTAAATCTGAAAAAATATTTTTAAAAACAAAATTTTTAGAAAAAGATATAGATAAAAGTTTATCCATAAAAAGATCAAGCTTAAATCAAGAAGAATTTTACGCTAAAATAATAAAAGTTATAAATGAGGAATTAATTAGTTTATTAAAATTACAAAATTTAATAGATATAAAAACTCCTTCCTTTTTAAATACAAAGTTTAATGTAAATACTAAAAATAATTTAGTTGATTTAGAAGAAAGAATTAAAAAAATTGATTTGATCGACCAAGTTTATGTGCAAAAATTTAACAAGGATTTTGTAATTTTAAAAATCAAATACTTAGGCAAACTGGATAAAATTATTAAACAATTAGAAAACCAAAAAATCTTTTTGAGATTAAAAGATGATGAATGGAGTATTAAGCTTGTATAATGAGCCAGTTAGTATTTAAATTTCCATTTAAAACTAGATACTTCGAACAAGATTTTTTTGTTTCTAGTAACAACTTTTCTGCTTATAAATTAATTGAAAGTTGGCCTAACTGGCCTGGCAAATGGGTAAATATAATCGGACCAACTGGATCAGGAAAAACCCATTTATCTAAAATTCTCGAAAAAAAAATAAAAAAATTAAAAGTTGTTGATGAAATTAATGTAAATGACAAAATAATTTCAGAATTAAGAAACTTCGATTGTCTGATTATTGATAATTTTAAAAATAAAATTGAAGGTAAATTATTATATTCTATATTGAATCAATCAAAACAGTTGGAAAATTTTATTGTAATCAATAGTAAGTTGCAACTAAACAAATTTGAAATAAAGCTTAAAGATTTAAAATCAAGATTAAATAGTTTTATTTTTATTGGAATTGATTTACCTACAGATGATTTACTTCAAGTAATCATCTCAAAATCTTTTTCGGATAAACAAATATATTTGAACCCAAAAGTATCTGAGTATATTATTAAGAATGTTGACCGTTCTTATGAAAAAATGTTTAAATTTTTGGGTGATTTAGACGAATTGTCGTTATCTTCTGGTAAATCAATAAATATTAATTTAATAAAAAAAGTATTAAATCAATGAATAAATTTAGAACACACAATTGTTCAGAATTAAATGAAAAGGCTATAGAAGAAAATGTTGTTTTATCAGGTTGGCTTCACAGGAAAAGGGATCACGGAAATTTACTATTCATTGATCTAAGAGACCACTATGGAATTACTCAATGTGTTATAGAAAATAATAATAAGTATTTTCCTATTCTTGAAAAAATTAGACCTGAGTCTGTTTTAAAAATCTCTGGAAAAGTTTTAGCAAGAAGTGAAGGAACCATAAATTCGGAGCTAAGCACAGGCAAAATCGAGATAGCAATAAATACTGTTGATATTTTATCTGAGTCAAAAGAACTACCAATCCCAGTGTTTGGTGAGCAAGATTATCCAGAGGATATTAGATTAAAATATAGATTTTTAGATCTCAGAAGAGAAGAGATGCACAATAACATAATTTTGAGATCCAAAGTAATATCTTTTATAAGAACAGAAATGTTGAAACTTGGTTTTTTAGAGTATCAAACTCCTATTCTGACTTCATCTAGTCCAGAGGGAGCAAGAGATTTTTTAGTACCTAGTAGACTAAACCCAGGAAAATTTTATGCACTCCCTCAAGCACCTCAACAATTTAAACAATTAATTATGGTTTCGGGTTTTGATAAATATTTTCAAATAGCACCATGTTTTAGGGACGAAGACGCAAGAGCTGATAGAAGTCCTGGAGAATTTTATCAATTAGATTTGGAGATGTCTTTTGTAGATCAAGAAGATATTTTTAGGGTAGTTGAAAAACTAATGGTAGGATTATTTAAAAAATTTTCTACAAAAAAAATTATGTTTGAGAAATTTCCACGCATTCCTTTTAATGAGTCAATGGAAAAATATGGAACAGATAAACCTGATTTAAGAAATCCACTTATAATAAACAATATTACTCAAGTTTTAAATCGAGAAGATGTAAAATTTGAAATCTTTAAAAAATTAATCAAATCAGGATCTATCGTAAAAGCTATAGTAACAAAAAATACTTTAGGAAAACCAAGAAGTTTTTTTGACAATATTGATAAATGGGCTAAATCTCTAGGAGCATCTGGTTTAGCTTATTTTTCTTTTGAAAAAAAAAAAGAATTATCTGGAAAAGGTCCGGTAGGAAAGTTTTTCAGCGAAAAATCCATCCAAGAACTAATGAAGATCTGCAATGCTCAAATTGGAGATAGCATTTTTATGGCATGCGGGAAACTCAAAGAGGTGAACAAACTTTTGTCAGCAGCTAGAGAAAAGATTGCTAGAGATTTAAATTTAATAGATGAAAAATCTTTCGCATTTTGTTGGGTAGTAGATTACCCAATGTTTGAATTAGACGAGAATACAAATAAAATTATTTTTAGCCATAACCCATTTTCCATGCCGCAAGGCTATGAAAAAGATAAGCCAGTATCAGATCCTTTGAAATTAAAAGCATTTCAATATGACATTGTATGCAATGGAGTTGAACTTTCCTCTGGAGCTATAAGAAATCATATTCCCGAATTGATGTATGAACTTTTTGCAATTGCTGGATATGACAAAAAACAAGTTGATGACAAATTTAGTGGAATGATAAATGCTTTAAGTTATGGAGCACCACCACACGGAGGGATAGCTCCGGGAATAGATAGAATAGTGATGCTTTTAGCTGATAAACAAAATATAAGGGAGATAACGATGTTTCCAATGAATCAAAATGCCCAGGATTTAATGATGAAAGCTCCCTCTGAAGTTAATCCAGATCAACTCAAAGAGTTAAGTTTAAAAGTTGATATAAAAAAAAGTTAATTTTTTGTTTTTAAATTTATTCTTACGTCTGAAAGGTCTACGAGTTTTTCCTCGTATTTGCTTCTCACAAAGCCTTTCGATGTTATATTTTTTACTATTTTAAGGAATTTATCATCAGTATTTTGCTGGTTTAAATTTTTTGCACTAGCAATCGAAGGAGTGTGTGCAAGTTCCTCTTTACCAAGATAAGAAATTGCTAACTCTCTAAAAACGTAGTCTAAAATCGAGGAAGCACTTAAAATTCTGTCGTTACCAATTACATTTCCAGAGGGCTCAAATTTTGTATCAATAAATGCATCCACATACTCGTCTAATGGAACTCCATATTGCAGCCCAAGAGAAATCGCTATTGCAAAATTGTTCATCATCGCCTTAACTAATTCACCTTCTTTATTTGTATCTATGAATATTTCACCAATTTTCCCATCATCATACTCTCCTGTATGTAAGTAAACCTTATGATCACCTATTTGAGCTTTTTGAATATATCCCTTTCTTCTATCAGGCATCTTAAAGCGAGCTTTATTTTTAATTTTTTTATTATTTGTATCAGAAATTTTATTGCCACCTTTAGAACTTTGAATGTTTTCGTTAAGAGTTTCAGTAATACTTTCTTTAGGAGTTAATTTAACTTTATCTACCTCTTTATTATTATTATTACCTATTTTCTTTGTTTTTCGATTATTAAGTTTGACATCGATTACTTGAACATCACCATCTGTTCTTTCATCGATTTTTGATAGCTCTTTCTCATTTAGACTTTCCAAGGAGTGAACTGTTTTAAAAGTACAAGTGTAATAAGTTTCAACAAGAAATTTTTTCATAATCATGAAATTGTTATGTTATAGATATATATTAAATGCTATAAGTGTCTATTTAATTGTTATACAATTTAAGATTGTGTGGATTTTATAAAACTATGAGCCTAAAAATTTTATTCACTTGGTGGAATAGCCAAACGTTCGGGACCTTTCTTAAAACTTTATTTTTTGGAATTTACGTTGGAAAGGACAAATTTGGAAACAAATATTACAAAAATAAAAAGAATGAAAGATGGGTAGTTTACAACAAAGAAGTTGAAGCAACAAAAATTAATTCTGACTGGTATTTATGGATGCATCATACAACTGATAGAATACCAACTGATAATGACACTAAAAATAAATATAAATGGCAAAAAGATCATTTAGAAAATAAAACTGGAACAATAGATAGATATAAGCCAATTAAGATTAAAAAAGATCAAAATAAAAAGAAATATGAAAGTTGGAAGTAAAATTAATTTAATAATATTTTTTTGGGTATCTTTTTTCAATCTTTTCTTATTTGCAGAGGAAAAAATATTAAGTACTCCATTGATAAATTTGAATAAGATCAAACCAAGTTTTGAAGAAATTGATCAAAGTAATGAGAATTCATCAAGTAAAGTTACAATTAAAAAAAAAGATGAGCAATTTAAATCTAGATCTCCACATGCAGTTTTAATTGGTTTAGATAAAATAACTGCTAAATCTGTTAAACTTACTATAAACTTAGATGAAACAAAAAAATTTGGACCTTTAGAAATTAAAATCTTAAAATGCGGGAAGGTAAACATAAACAATAAAACAGATAATGTAGCTTATATGCAGGTAAAAGATCTTACTAAAGGCAAAGATGAAAAAGTTTTTATATTCAATGGATGGACGTTTTCGTCAGATCCTCATATCACTCCGTTTGACCATGCTATTTATGATTTGCAATTAATCAATTGCTTCAACGTTTAATAAAATTTTTCTTTTTCTAGCCAGTTAGTGTCAAAATCAGAGTCAACAAACTTTTTATGTTTTAATATTTTTTTATGCAAATCAATTGTGGTAGTAATTCCCTCAAGTACAAACTCATCTAAAGATCTTAAAGTTCTTTGAATAGCTTCAGTTCTGTTTCTACCTTTACAAATTACTTTTGCTATTAGACTGTCGTAATATGGAGTTATTTTACAGCCTTGAAATATAGAACCATCGACCCTAGTTCTAAAGCCCGAGGGTTGATGGCAAACACTTATTGTTCCAGGGCTAGGCTGAAAATTTAAAGCAGGATTTTCTGCATTTATTCTACATTCAATCGTATGACCTCTCGGCTTAATATCTGCTTGTTTTAAAGCAGTTTCCCCAGTGTAAGCTATCCACAATTGCTCTTTGACTATGTCTATTCCTGTTTGAACCTCAGTTACAGGATGCTCTACTTGCACTCTTGTATTCATCTCTAAAAAATAAAATTTTCCATCTTCATATATAAACTCAACTGTGCCTGCTCCTTCATAATTTATTTGTTCTACCATTTTTACTGTTTTATTTAACAAATCTTTACGTTGTTCATCATTTAAAACTGGGCTTGGAGTTTCCTCTATTAGTTTTTGATGCCTTCTTTGCACAGAACAATCTCTCTCAGCTAAATGTACTGTGCGATTTTTGCCTGACATAATTTGAACTTCTATATGTCTTGGATTTTGAAAATATTTTTCTATATATAATTCATCATTTCCAAAAAACTTCTTAGCTTCAGTTTTTGCTGTTAAATATAAATTTTCTAATTGTTTTTCCTCATAAACTATTTTCATTCCTTTTCCACCACCACCACCGGCAGCCTTAATTAAAACAGGATAACCAATATCCTTGCAAATCGATTTTGCTTCAGAAAGAGAACTCACACCTCCCTCTGACCCCTCAATTATCGGTAAACCATATTTTTTTGCTATTTTTTTTGCTTGTATTTTGTCTCCCATTTTAGAAATTATTTCTGCATTCGGGCCTATAAATTTTATCCCATGTTTATTTACGATTTCTGAAAACTTTGCATTTTCTGATAAAAATCCATAACCAGGATGAATAGCCTCTGCCCCTGTTAAATCTACTGCAGACATAATTGATGATATGTTTAAATAACTATTCTGCGGTTGATGAGACCCAATACATACACTTTCATCTGCTAATCGGACATGCATAGAATCAGAGTCCACATCAGAGTGAACAGCAACAGTTCCGATTCCCCATTCCTTACAAGCTCTTATAACTCTAACAGCTATTTCACCCCTGTTAGCTATCAAAACTTTTTTAAACATTTTTACTTAAGAAGGACAAGTGTTTGGCCAAATTCTACTGGTTGACCATCTTCAACAAGAACGCTTTTAACTTCTCCATCACTTGTGGAAGGAACGTGATTCATTGTTTTCATAGCTTCAACGATCATTACAGTTTGACCTTTTTTGATCTTATCTCCAACTGCTACAAATTTTTTTGCTCCTGGTTCTGGAGCTAGATACGCAGTTCCAATAATTGGCGACTTAACTCTTATTCCATCACTATCATCACTACTTTTGAGAACAGATTTATTTGGTGAGACAATTGCGCTAGTTTTAGACGACTCTAAAGATTTTGTGGATTTTGAGACCTTAATTTTTGTTTGACCATCTTGATATTCCAATGTGGTTAAATTAAATTCTTTGAGATGTTCTACAAGTTCCTTAATTAATTTTTTATCGATTTTCATTTATCTAAATATTTTTTCATTGCTCTTAAAGCTAAAATATAACCATCTATACCAAAACCGCATATTACACCTTTAGCAACTTTACTAATTAAAGATTTATGCCTAAAATCTTCTCTATTATAAATATTGCTTATATGCAATTCAATAATAGGTATTTTTAATATTTTTAAAGCATCATGTATTGAAACTGAGGTGTGTGAATATCCACCGGCATTTATAATTAATCCGTCTTGTTCATTACGAGATTTCTGAATTTTTTCAATCAGTTCTCCCTCTATATTCGATTGAAACATAGCTAGCTTTAATTCGTTTTTGTGAGCAAATTCACCACAAATTTTTTCTATATCGGCGAGTGTGAAACTTCCATATTGGCTTTTTTCTCTCTCACCTAAAAGGTTGAGATTTGGTCCATTAAGAATTATAATTTTTTTCATCGTTATTGTTTATTACCACTGGTTAGCTGAATTATGGCAAAAATACAATTAAATGGGAAAAAAATTACAATTAAATCAAATTTTTCTATATTGGATCTTCTTAAAAAATATAAACTATCCAACAAAAAAATCGCAATAGAACTAAATGGCGCTATTATTTCCAAGATTAACTTTAAAAAAAAAATTCTAAAAGACAATGACAAAATAGAAGTCGTCCACTTTATTGGAGGAGGGTGAGTGAATAAAGATAAATTTAAAATAGCAAATAAGTTTCTTAAGTCTAGATTAATAGTTGGAACTGGTAAATATAAAAACTTTTCAGAAACAGCAAAAGCTATTCAAGCTTCTGGCGCAGATATGGTGACCGTGGCAGTGAGAAGAATAAACATATTAGATAAAAAAAAACCAATTTTAACAGATTATCTCGATCCAAAAAAAATAATTTTTTTACCTAACACAGCAGGATGTTTTAGTTCAGATGACGCATTAAGGACTTTAAGGCTAGCTAGAGAGATGGGAGGATGGAGGTTAGTTAAACTAGAGGTTCTTGGTGAAAAAAAAAATTTGTATCCGAATATGATCGAGACAATTAAGTCTACAAAAATTCTAGTAAAGGAAGGTTTTAAAGTAATGGTTTATTGCACAGATGATCCATTGCTTGCAAAAAAGCTGGAGGATGCTGGAGCTTCGGCCATAATGCCGCTAGCTTCTCCGATTGGATCTGGATTAGGTCTATTAAATAAAATTAATATATCCTTAATTATTAAACAATCAAAAGTACCAGTTATTGTAGATGCTGGAATCGGCACTCCTTCAGATGCAACAATCGCTATGGAAATGGGATGTGATGGTGTACTTATTAATAGTGCTATCGCAAGTGCAAAAAAACCAGTTGAAATGGCTAAGGCTTTTAAACTTGCTGTAAAGGCTGGTAGAGGCGCATACTTATCCGGAAGAATGAAAAAAAATAATCTTGCTATTCCTAGTTCTCCATTCGAGGGTTTAATTTGATTTTTTTTTCCTTCTTACCCATAATGTTCTTAATATTTTTTTACTTTTAGTTTTTTTTAAATCCTTTTTTACTTTTTTTGTCTCTTTTTTTACACTTGATTTGAATTTTTTTTTATTTTTGAATTTTGTTTCCTCAATAAAATTTATATTTTCAATGACATTTATAATTTTTTTAGATTTATTTAATAATTGAATTTTGTATTCTGGTATTATTAACGTTTCATCGCCAATTAAATCAATTTTTACAGCGTATTTTTTCTGAAAATAAGAAAGCTCATCATTTAAATTTTTCTCAATAAAAATCTTTACTTTCTTAGGTATATAAGATTTTACCAATTTAGTTTTATCAGAAAACGATAGAAGTTGTATCTTTTTTAAAATCTTTTGGGAAAAAGATCCCAAAGATAGTTGCGTTTCCCATTTAATTGATCCCTCCCTAAGTCTTTGCCTTGTCATTTCAAGTAGACCAAAATTACTAATTCTTCCTATCTGAATTCTAGCTCTATCTTTTCTAATACTATCCCTCAGTTTTTTTTCTACAATCCTTCTATTGTAAAAATTATTCATATCAATAAAATCTATTACAATTAAACCAGACAAATCCCTTAATTTTATTTGACGTGCAATTTCCTCAGCAGCTTCTATGTTTGTATTTAAAGCAGTTTTTTCTATATTCATTTGTTTTGTTGATTGGCCTGAATTTATATCTATCGCAACCAAGGCTTCTGTGGGGTTGATAACTAAGTATCCCCCTGATTTCAATTTTACAGTTGGTTCAAAAATATTATTCAGTTCTTTTTCTATATTAGCATCATGAAATAAAGGAATTTTACCTCTATATTTTTTTATATTTTTTACAAATTTAGGCATTAATTCCTTCATAAATTTTTTTGCCTTTTGATATGCCTCGTTACCTTCTATATAAATATTTTTTGTATCATTATCGTAAATATCTCTTAAAGTTCTTTTAATTATGTCACCCTCTTCATATACTAAAGATGGTGCATTAGACTCTAATGCTTTATCTTTAATTTCTTCCCAAGTCTTTAAAGTATTTTGAAAGTCTTTCTCAATCTCATTTTTTGTCTTGTTTGCACCAGCTGTTCTCACTATAACTCCCATACTTTTTGGAATACTAATCTCGTTCAAAATACTTCTTATTTTTTGTCTATCTGAAGAGTGAAATATTTTTCTTGAAATTCCACCGCCTTTAGGTGTGTTTGGCATTAAAACCATATATTTTCCAGCTAAAGATATAAAAGTAGTTAAAGCTGCACCTTTTTGACCTCTCTCTTCTTTAATTACTTGAATTAGAATAACCTGTCCCGGTTTAATCACTTCTTGAATTTTATATTTTTTAATTCCAAATGAGGACTTTACTTGTTCTCTAAAATCTTTTTTATCAGTCTGTTCGTTTAAAACTTTTTCTTTACCATCTTCCTTGCTGACTTGTTTATCTTCCTCTTTACTTAAATCATTTGTCATACTTTCTTGACCTTGACCATTATCTTGTAATTTTTCTAATGTTTCTTTTTTAAGTTCCTCTCTTATTTTTTCCTCTACAACTTTAATCTTTTCTTTATCCTCAGAAGGTATTTGATAATAATCTGATTGGATATCATTAAACGCAAGAAAACCGTGCCTATCTCTTCCAAAATTTACAAATGCAGCTTGCAAAGATGGCTCAACTCTACTTATTGTACCTAGATAGATGTTATTTTTAAAAGTTAAATTGTATTTATCTTCAAACTCATACTCTTCAATTGAATTTGATGATTTAAGAACAATACGTGTTTCATTTGGATGCGATGCATCAATATATAAATTTTTTTCCATGTTATGTGAATTCCTTTAGAAATTTTATGATTTTTGAAATTTGAAAATGACATAACTTATTTTATATGATTTTTTCAATAAATACACATAATTTAAATTTAAATGCCTAAAGAAAGTCAAAGTTTTTCAGGATAAAATGAAATATGTTTAAATTTATCAATTTTTCATTGAAATTCGTAATAGTTTTCCTGTTGGTAATACTTTTTTTCGTATTCTCGACTTTTTGGTATTTTTCAATCGGGTTACCAGATTACAAGAAGCTTTCAAACTATCAACCGCCTATTTCTTCTCGAGTATATTCTGAGGACGGCAAACTTATTGCTGAGTACGCGATACAAAAAAGATTATTTATTCCTTACGAATCCGTTCCCAAAATCGTGATTAATTCCTTTTTATCAGCCGAAGATAAAAATTTTTTTAATCATCCAGGTATTGACGCCAAAGGAATTTTAAGAGCAACAATTAAAAATATTAAAAATATATCCCAAAATAAAAGACTTGAAGGTGCCTCTACTATTACTCAGCAAGTTGCAAAAAATTTTCTTTTATCTAATGAAGTTTCTATGAAAAGAAAAATAAAGGAGGCCATATTAGCTTTTAGAATTGAAAGAGCATATTCAAAAGAGCGAATATTAGAACTATATTTAAATCAAATTTATCTCGGACAAGGTACTTATGGGATAGCAGCAGCAAGCCTAGAATATTTTGATAAATCTATTAAAGAATTAAATTACTCAGATGCGGCTCTATTAGCTGCTTTACCAAAGGCTCCAAGTAAATATAATCCGTATAAATACCCTAAAGTTGGAAAATTTAGAAGAAATCTAGTTCTTGAAAATCTTAAAGAAAATAATTTTATTTCAGAAGATGAACTTAAAGAATATGCAGAATCTGCTCTGAATTTAAAAAAAAGAAAAATTGAGATAGTCAACGAAGCTAATTCTTATACAGAAGAAGTAAGAAGACAAGTTAATGAAAATTATGGTTTTGAAAAATTATACTCTCAAGGTTTAAGTATAAGAACACCCCTGAATATCAATTATCAAATTCAAGCAATTAAATCTTTGAGAAAAGGGATCGAGGAATACGACAGAAGAAGGGGTTGGCGAGGTCCAATTACCAATGTCAAAAAAGATAAAAATTGGAAAAAAAAAATCGAAAATTTAAAATTAGATCCTACTTTAAACTGGAAAATAGGGAAAATTATAAGTTTAAATGAAACCGAAATAAATTTCCAAATTTTAGATATTAAAAATAAAGAAGGGTCAAAAATCAGTGGAACGCTAAAAGAGCAAGGTATTAAATGGACACTAAGAAATAAAAAAACAATTACTGATAAGTATACCGTTGGAGATTTAATTTTTGTAAAAAAAGAAAATCAAGTTTGGAAAATTAAACAATACCCAAAAGTGAATGGTGGAATAATTGTTTTAGATCCTTTCACTGGTGATATTAAAGCATTAGTTGGAGGATTTAATTTCAAATCAAGTGAATTTAATCGAGTTACTCAAGCACGTAGACAACCTGGTTCAGCTTTTAAACCAATTGTTTATGCAGCAGCACTCGAAAATGGTTTTTCTCCTAATTCAATAATTCTAGATGCACCATTTGTTGAAAGTCAAGGTGTAGGTTTAAAAAATTGGAAGCCCGAAAATTATGGAAAAAAATTTTATGGCCCTACGACTCTAAGAAAGGGTATTGAATATTCTAGAAACTTAATGACTGTAAGAATCGCAAAAATACTTGGACTAGATAAGATCTTAGATTTATCAAAAAAATTAAATATTTATGAGGAAATCCCAGAACTCTTATCAGTTTCTCTTGGTGCTGCAGAGACAACTTTGTTAAATCTTACATCAGCATACGCTCCGTTTGTGAATGGAGGAAAAAAAATTGAACCTAACCTAATTTCAAGAATACAAGACAGAAGAGGAAAAACTATTTTTAAAGTTAAAAATAGAAAGTGTGCAGGTTGTGATAAATTTATAAACCAATCGACTGATTATCCTAAAATTGAAAATACAAATCTAAGAGTGATGAGTGAAGAGACAGCGTACCAGATGACTTCTATACTAAGTGGTGCTGTAAAAAGAGGGACTGCTAAAAAATTAAACTCTCTTAAAGTCCCTTTAGCAGGGAAAACTGGTACAACTAATGATAATTTTGATGCTTGGTTTATAGGTTTTTCATCTAACTTAGTAATTGGTGTTTATATTGGTTACGACAATCCAAAAACACTTGGAAAGTATGAAACAGGCTCAAAAGCTGCTCTTCCAATATTTAAAAATTTTGTCGAAAATGCACTTTTTGAAAATGATTTTAAAGATTTTAAAATACCTAAAGAAATCTATTTAACTTCTTTGAATTATGACTCAGGTTTAAAATCATCTATTGGTGATAAAAATACAATTATAGAGGCTTTAAAGAAAAAAGATATTAACAACATTGACAATAAAAATTTAATTTCTATTAATGATCGTGATAATTTAATTAAGTTTAGGCAATTTTACTAATGGATAATTTTATAAATAAACTCTCTTTAACAGAAAAAACACTCAGAAATATTAGGGGGTATCTTTGATAAAAATAATACTAAATCTAAACTTAAAGAACTAGAGCAAACTCTTCAGAAAGAAAATTTCTGGAAAGATAAGGAGTTAGTAAAAAAGACAATAAGACAAAAAAAAATCTTAGAAAATATATTAAACTCATATCAAAATTCTATTGTTGAGCTCACAAACATAAAAGACTTATACGGTTTAGCAAACCAGGAAGATAATAATGAAATTAAAGAGGAGTGTTTACAAAAAATTGATGAAGTTTTTAAAAAGGTAAAAGATGGAGAAATTAATTGTTTTCTGTCGGGTGAAAATGACGATCTTGATATATACCTTGAAATTCATGCCGGCGCTGGTGGAACTGAAAGTCAGGATTGGGCCGACATGCTTAGAAGAATGTATATGAGATGGTTTGATAAAAAAGGTTACAAATATAATATTATAAGTGAGCATAAAGGCGAAGAAGCTGGAATTAAATCATCAATATTAAAAGTTGAGGGCAATTATCTTTACGGTTTAATGAGAGCCGAGTCGGGTGTTCACAGACTTGTTCGAATTTCTCCTTTTGATAGTGGCGCAAGAAGACATACAAGTTTCGCAAGTGTTTGGGTTTACCCTGCTGTGGAAGACGATATAAATATTAAAATTGAGGAAAAAGATCTCAGAATAGATACTTATAGATCCAGTGGTGCAGGCGGGCAACATGTAAACACAACTGACAGTGCTGTGCGAATAACACATTTACCATCTAAAATAGTTGTACAATGCCAAAATGAAAGATCTCAACATAAGAATAAAGAGACTTGCTTTAAAATGTTAAAAGCAAGACTTTATGAATATGAACTTCAAATAAGAGAAGAAGCTAATCAGAAAGAATTGAGCAACAAAACAGATATAGGATGGGGCCATCAAATACGTTCATATGTTTTACAACCTTATCAACTTGTTAAAGATTTAAGAAACAAAACTGAAAACACTAATCCATCTAGTGTATTAGATGGTAATATTGATCAGTTTATAGAAGAAGGAATTAAACATAGATAATGAAAAAAATTTCTTTTTATTTTATTACAATTTTCCTTGTAATAACTTTATCTTTAATATTAATTTTGGCAACGGTAGGAATAGAAACAAAAAAGTTTAATAATCTCATTGAAAATAAAATTAACGAGTCAAATAGTTTTTTAAAATTGAAATTAAACAATATTAATTTTAAGATTGATATAAAAGAACTTAGCTTGTTTCTCGAAACCCCTAATCCAGTTTTAACTTATAGAGAAATAAAAATACCAGCTAACAATTTAAAAGTTTATATTGATTTTCAATCTTTAATCACTCAACGACCTCAAATTAAAAAAATTGATTTAAGTTTAAGTTCGCTTGATATTAGACAATTAAAAAATATTTCAAACATTCTTAAACCTTCAAACTTAAAGAGTTTTATTAATAATAATATATACTCAGGCAAACTAAGCTCTGAAATAGAAATTTATTTAGATGAAAAAAATAATTTAGATAATTTTATCGCAAAAGGGGAAGTAGAGGATTTAAAAACTTTAATAATTGATGATCTTATTTTAAAGAAAACAAAATTTAATTTTTTTGCAGATAAGACGGACATATTAATCAAAAATATATTTGGTGAAACAGATATATTAAAAATAATTGATGGAGATTTGAAAGTGAAACTTATTTCAGAGTTACAAATAGTTTCAAATTTTCAAACAAAAATAAATTACAATAATAAAATGAAAGATAATTCAATCTTAAGAAAAAATATAAAAAATTTTGAAAATTTAGAGTTTTTTGATGTAGATTTAAGCAATAATTTTTCTGTTGTCTTTGATAATACTTTTAAGGTTAAGAGTTATAATTTAAGAAGCAATGGAAAAATTCTAAAGGCCAAATATGATTTCAATAGTCCTATACAATACAATTTTTTAAATGAAAAAATTGATTATTTGAGCCTAGTCGATACAAATATAGATACAAGCCTCACTTCAAATTTGAGTAGTATTAAACTTTTAGGAAGCTATTCACTTGATAGTAAAAAATACTTAAATTTTGATTTTAAAAATATTATCAAAAAAGATGTTTTAGAATTAGCTCTCAAATGTGATTTTGAGAAAGCATTAAATTTAGATCAAATTAATTTCACAAAACCGAATGGTAAAAAAGCCGAAGTTTTGGTGAGTCTAAATAAAAATAAAAATATATTAAAAATAAATGAATTTTCGTTAAAAGAGAGCAATAACTCAATTTTAGTAAAAAATTTGATATTTAATCAAAAAAAATTTTTATCTTTAGAAAAAATATCAATTAAAACAAAAAAAAATGGTAAATTAAATAATGATTTTAGTATTTTCTATAAAGATAAAATAATAGTCAAAGGTTTAAAATTTGATGCAACAAAACTCCCAAAAATTTTAAGTCAAGAAACCAAAACCGATTTATTTGCGAGAATTAACAAAAACATTGAAATTGATTTTGCCAATATAGATGCACCCTTATCAGAACAAATTAGTAACTTTAAACTTATTGGAAAAATTGAGAAAGGAAAATTTGTTAAAATTTCCTCAAAAGGAAGTTTTGGCGGTGGAAATTTTCTAGATATCACAATGAAACAAGCTAAAAATAATAATAAAAAATATTTAGAGGTTTACTCTGATCTTACAAGACCACTTCTAACAGAATATAGTTTTTTCAAAGGGCTATCAGGCGGTAAACTTTTATTTTCATCAATAATTGATGAAAATTTATCGAGCTCTAAACTTACTATCGAAGATTTTAAAGTTATAAATGCACCAGGTATGATAAAATTATTGTCCCTTGCTGACTTAAAGGGCTTAGCAGATTTAGCAGAAGGTCAAGGTTTGTCATTTGATATCTTAGAGATAAAAATGGAAAAAAATAAAAATATTTTGAAATTTAATGAAATTTTAGCACTTGGACCCAGTTTATCTGTTTTAATGGAAGGTTATCAAGATACAAAAGTTACAAGTATAAGAGGAACACTTGTACCAGCAAAAACATTGAATAAACTTATTTCTAAAATTCCAATTTTGGGAGACATTGTGATTCCTAAAGAAGTTGGAGAGGGATTATTTGGAATTAGTTTTAAAATGAAAGGCCCTCCCGGTAAAATTAAAACTTCTATAAATCCAATAAGAACTATTACACCAAGATTCATTCAAAAAATTATTGATAGAAAAAAAAAATTAAATAACTTTAATTAGATAATGTTTCTTTTTCCCAAAAGAAATTTTAAGAGATTTATCTTTGAAGTCTCCAAGAACTATCAATTTTTTTGGATCGTCAACTGTTAAGTTATTTATTTTTAAACCTTTATTTTCAATTGCACGTCTAGCTTCGCTTTTTGAAGAAAATATTTTGTTTGATGAAAGAAACTCAATTAGGTTTAAACCATTTCTAAATTTGTTTGAATTTACTTTTATTTCAGGCAAATCATCACCCGAACCACCATCTATAAAAGTTTCTTTAGCAGTTACACAAGCTCTCTTTGAAGCAATTTCTCCATGAAGAATTTTGGTTGCTTCGTTAGCTAAAATTATTTTTAAATTATTTATATCACTTTCTTTTTTACACATATTTTCAATTTCATCTGTTTTTAACTCAGTAAAAAAGTTTAAAAATCTTTTTACATCTCTATCATCAGTGTTTCGCCAAAACTGCCAATAATCATATGAAGAAAATAAATTTTCATTTAACCATACAGCACCTTTTTCGGTTTTTCCCATTTTTACGCCAGATGCCAAAGTAATTAAAGGTGTAGTTATTCCAAAAGACTCTTTTTGAATTAATCTTCTTATTAAATCAACTCCGTTGACTATATTTCCCCACTGATCTGATCCACCAATTTGCAAAATACAATTTTTCTTTTTAAACAATTGATAAAAATCATAAGCTTGAAGTATCATATAATTAAACTCCATGTAGCTGAGCGATTGTTCTCTTTCTAATCTTAATTTAACGCTGTCAAAAGTTAACATTTTGTTTATGGTAAAATGACTACCTATTTCTCTCAGAAACTTCACATAATTTAATTTCGTTAACCATTTTGCATTATCTACAAAAATAGGTTTAGTGTTTCTATCAGAGCTATCTAATATTTTACTAAAAACTCTTTTTATACCTTTAATATTTTTAGAAATTTCTTTTTGACTTAATATTTTTCTGGTAGAGTCTTTTCCGGATGGATCACCGATTAAAGTTGTCCCTCCACCTAAAAGAATAATTGGTCGATGACCAAATTTTTGTAATAATTTTAACACCATGATTTGTAACAGGCTACCAACGTGTAGACTGCTAGCTGTACAATCAAAACCAATATAGGCAGAAATACTATTTTTATCACAAATTTGCTCAAGCTTTTCGATATTAGTACATTGACTAAGATAACCACGAGAGCTCATTTCTTGTAAAAATTTGTTTTTCATAGTGTATTTTTTAAATCCACTATTATACGAAAATTGCTATAAATAAATAAAAATATGCAGAAAAGTTTTATATCTTTAGGGTTAATGAGTGGTACTTCTGGAGATGGAGTAGATGCTTCTTTGATAAAGTCAGATGGAATTGATAATTACGAATCAATAAAAGATAAGTATTTTAAATATGATGAAGAAATTTATAACAATATTCATTCTTTGAAAGATAGAATAAATAAAAAAAAAGATCTAATAAAATTTACAAATGAGATTTTGGAATTAGAGAGAAAAATCACAATTTTTCACGCAAAGATAATACAAGAGTTTGATTTAAACAAAGATAGTTTGATAGGTTTTCACGGGCAAACTATCTACCATAATTCTCTTGAAAAGATTTCAAATCAGTTAGGTGACGCAAAACTGCTAAATCAATTAACAAAAAGAAAAATTATATTTAATTTTAGACAAAAAGACATCTCCAATGGTGGAGATGGCGCTCCATTAACACCATTATTTCATCAACTGATAGCAACAAAAAAAAAAATTAACTTGCCTGTTTGCATTTTGAATATAGGAGGTATTGCAAATATTACTATAATAAATAAACCTATCGGATCTAATAATCTTTATAGCAGAGATATAGGACCAGGAAATTGTCTTATAGATAAATGGGTTAGAATAAATTCTAATAAAAAGTATGATTATGATGGTGCTTTAGCTAGTAGTGGTGAAAAAAATGAAATTATTTTAGAGCAAGCTCAGGAACTTTATAATAATAGAGCAAACATTAAAAAAAGATCTTTCGATGTAAATGATTTTGATATTTCATTTGCGCGAGGTCTTTCTTTGGTTGATGGAGCAAAAACACTTACTTATTTTACTTCTAACATAATATGTGAAGAATTGAGAAATAGTTTTTTTAAATTTAATAATAAGATTAAAGATGTACTTCTTTGTGGGGGCGGTAGAAATAATAAAATTTTAGTAAATGAAATTCAAAAAAATCTTGGACCATCATTTAAAATTAATATTATCGATGATTTTAAAATAAATGGAGATTTTGTTGAATCCCAGGCTTTTGCATTTCTTGCTATAAGATCTTATAAAGATTTACCGATCACATTTCCTTATACAACTGGATGTAAGACACCATGCACTGGTGGAGATTTGGTAGATAATTAAATAAGAGCAGTCTTCTCTTTCAAGTATTTTTCAATTTCTTGTGACAATTCTTTTTCTTTATTTTTAAAAAAATGATTTGAGTTTTTAATTTTTGAAAATAATACTTCAACTCCTTTTTGGCTTTTAATTCTATTATCCAATTCAATAATACTTTCTTTAGTAACAAGTTCGTCATTTTCACTATAAATAACCTGTCCCGAGGTGGGGCAAGGTGCTAAAAAAGAAAAATCGTACACATTTGGCTGAGGTGAAACAGCTATAAAATTATTTACCTCTGGCCTTCTCATTATTAGTTGCATACATATAAGTGATCCAAAAGAAAAACCAGAAACCCAACATTGGCTGTAATCTAAATTTTGTCTTTCAATCCAATCAAGGGCAGCAGCTGCATCAGACAATTCGCCTTGACCATTATCAAAAACACCATCACTTTTTCCTACGCCTCTAAAGTTTACTTTTATTACTGAGAAACCATTTTCTAAAAATATATTGTACATTAACTGAACAATTTTGTTATTCATAGTCCCGCCATACTGAGGATGCGGGTGAAGAACTATTGCAACAGGAGAACCGAATTTTGGATTTTTATAATACTTTGCTTCAAGCCTTCCAGCAGGACCAGGAATAAAAATTTCTAAACTTTTTGG
>CEUJ01173745.1_pt1 | contig 31436 bp, 19 predicted proteins | sample 361531 | NCBI WGS metagenome assembly CEUJ01 (sample SAMEA2622842, study PRJEB7988) | marine metagenome | biome: marine biome (ENVO:00000447); feature: marine epipelagic mixed layer (ENVO:xxxxxxxxx); material: "saline water (ENVO:00002010), including plankton (ENVO:xxxxxxxx)" | depth 140 m | reverse complement strand
GGGTAACCCGTATGCTTGACAACAACCTCGACAACTTTGGTAGCAACATCTGTCGAAGATATCGACGATGAGTCATCGACGGTCTTAGTTGCAATCGATTGAGGTATGGGCTTTGGTTTAGGTTCAACAATGGGTTCGACGATCTGAATCGGATTCTTTTCAACAACGTGGCTGGCCCACTCGACACCTTGGACTCCACCGATGATATGTTCATCGGGATTGATGTATGCAACCAACTTTCGGTCGACAACCCTCAACTCGGAATGGGCATTTGAGATGTTGGACACCCATTTCGCAACCTTCTGACGATCGACGCGATTTAATCCATTGGAAATTTTCTTCACCAATGTGAAGACCATTTGTGAGCCAAAACCTGCTGCATGTCGAACCACATATTGGACATCTACGGGCCCACCTACAGACAGCCGTAAATCACCCAATTCTGGATCCGGTTGCTTGAAGTTGGCGATGGGGGGGAACATACCTCGAGCCAAACCATGTATCGAAACGGCATCTTCGATTCCTGTACCCATTGGGTGCCCAGTGAAACCTTTGGTATTCGTGATGATTATATCGGAAGCACTTGCACCAAAGGCTGTCCTTAATGCTTGAATTTCAGCCGCTGCGGAACCGCCCCGCGGAGGTGTCGCAGGTTCGTGAGACATGAACGAGGTTTGTTTGGCAATTTGATGACGGTCGATACCCCAGTTTCGTTCCATTCGTGACATGAAATCGTCCAAAGAGTTTGAAACATGTTCAACATCAAGTCGTGTCGGATGATATGCAGAGTTACCCAGGTGTGTTCCCAAGAGTTCTGCGTATGGAGTGATTCCTCGTGATTGACTCAGACTACTCCTCTCAATGACAAAGGCTGCAGCACCCATACCGAGTAGCATCCCGTTTCGTCTTACATCGAATGGAAGACTCACCTCTTCGACAACATTGCCCATTGCATGGGCACCGGCTGCTGCAAACCCGGCACCAATCCAAGTCATCATTTCATCACTGGTTGAATCGTCTGCACTAACGACGATGACGCGATCACATCGACCTGTTTTCAACCAGTCCTCTGCAATGGCAATCGCAGAGGGTGTTGAGGCGCACGCATTGTTCACAGATACGTTTGGCCCCCTCGCTCCAATGGATTGTGCAAATTGTGAATGACCCATGGTCAAGACTTGCAATAGGAATCTGCGGTCAAAATGGCCACTTTCATCTGCACCGTTCCTTTGAGCATGCAACATGGCTTGCTCAATTCCTGGGAAACATGAGGCAAAAATTACACCAGTACAATCTCGCTCTGATTCAGGTAGGTGCCAATTCTGAATCAGTCGTTTACCTGCTTTATTGATTTGCTCGACTGCAACCAATGGTAGGCCTGCATCCTTGAGTGCCTCCAAACCAGCAGCGACTGCCAATGAGGTTGTGATGTCCATGGCTTCGACAATCTTGGCATCGATTCCGTACTGCTCAGCCAAATTAAAGTGACCTTTTCTTCCAGCCAATTGTGGAATCAAACTGAAATCGTTGCAAGGAACAAATTCTGCAGAGCCGTCTGCATGCTTGATGATTCGAACTAAATTCCGATCCAACAAACGTTGTTTGATTTCATCCGAAATCTCTGAGATGAAGTTGTCACCACGAATAATTCGATCAAATGTGTCGGGAGCAAATACATCATCCATTCCGGGCAACCCAATACTGATTCCCGAGAATACAAACGAATCTACCTTCCGTGAATCGGAACTATCGTGGGCATTGGAAGGCATCTCTGGTCTCAGCGTTGGAGCCATTGCCGAAGTCGTAGGCACTTCATCCATCCATTCCACTAAAGCAGGAAGTGTCATCGCATCCGTAGTACCCCTAACACGATATTTGGATTGAATTTCCCGACGAATTTGGGACATCTTATCAGCATCTAAACCAATCACTTCGAGGTCTGTCGAACCATGAATCATTCGGATGGGGAACCCACTGACTCTGGACACAATTTGTGCAATGGCATGTTCTTTAGCAAGACGTGCCATTTCTTCTTCGTCTTCATTGGTCCGGGGGATCTCCAATTTCTGGATTGATGGTGTTATTCGAGGCTGAGATTGTTGGATTGGAATGGAAACGGTGTTTTCGCTTGGACCCGCCTTGAAGGCGTCAGTCAACATGGCATTATCAGATTCAGGCCAATTGGGGATGCGGCCTGAGAGAGCGTGAATTGCAAGTGCTGCATGAAACGAAGCGATTCCACCCACTTTGGGGTGATTTGTATTGGTGACGACCTTTGGTTTATTTTCGAAAATTTGCTCGGCAAACATGGCTAGAGCACGCTTGGGGCCAACCTCGACAAATAGACGGGCGCCGTCATTGTACATGGTTTCCATTTGGGTTGTCCACTCAACTGCAGATGCCATCTGAGGAGCTAATTTTTCCAAAACGGCCTCTTTCGGGGTCGTCCCCGTAGGAGCAACATTGGGGTACCAACCTCCATCAAAGTTTGAGGTGATTGGAATGCTCGGGAGATTGATTTCAAGATTCTCAAGGAAACGTCGAAGAGGTTCATTGGCTGGGGCGACAATTCGGGAGTGGAATGCATGACTGGTTTGCAATTGGACGCAAGTCACTCCCATCTGTTCAAACACTTGCATGACTCGTTGCATTGGATCTGATTCACCCGCAATTACGGTCATTTTCGGACTGTTCTTGTTGGCTGCAATCACATATCCTGGCTCAGCAGCCAGGACCTTCTCAATCTGCTCAAATGGTGCGGATACTGAAGCCATGATCCCGCAATCAGGAACATCGACACTTCCCATCTCAGTGCCTCTTGCTGCGACTGCACGCAACGCATCATCGAAATTCAGAATCCCCGCGACCATCAATGCAGCATATTCTCCGAGTGAATGGCCTGCAACCATGTCAGGTTCAAGTCCATGTGCCTTCAACAAGCGATACAATGCCAAATCTGCGGTGAGCATGGCCGGTTGCGTATATTCGGTTTGCTTGAGTTTGAATTCTGCCTCTTTCGATTGTTCCTTGGTCAAATTTTCCCGAAGTACAAACGACGATAGCGATTCCCCTCCAAGAACTTCAGTCATCGTTCTGTCGGCCTCTTCCCAAGTTTCTCCAATGCACTTGTACCGCTTTGACAAATCCAAAGTCATGCCCACATACTGGCTGCCTTGCCCCGGATACAAATGAGCCACTTTAGCCTGCTTGGGTATGGGAACTGTATCGGTAATCATCACCATTTGTTTGGCGAGGAAATCCCATTTACTTCGATCTTCACAAGCGGATTCAAATAAATCGAATCGCTTGGACAATTGCGCCCAATCCGTGGCAACAATAGCACAGCGAACTCCCTCTGCAATGTAATCTCGGCTGGCTACGGGCAATGCATTGGACAGGCGCTTACCCATTGGGTCATCATCAAAGTTTGAACCTTGGAACAACTCAAATCTGAGGGCTGTCATCTTTTCTTTCAGAGCAGAGAGATTTTCGGCATTGACAAGAAGTACGCCTCCCTCGATTTGTTTCAACTCATCATGTGTCATGGTTGCAGTGACCAATCCTGAACGAGGGGATTCGCTGGGATTGAGCCATGCAGCTCGTCGTGTATCAAATTCATCTGCAACCTTGGAGTGATATGCCAAATCAAATGATTCGATGGCGCAATGGAAGTTGGTGCCCCCAAATCCGAATGAAGAAATTCCTGCTCGACGAGGATGTTGTCCCGATGAGCCCCATGTTCTGGGCTCGGTCGGGACATAGAATGGGTTTGATCCCCACGCGAAGTTTTCATTTGGAGTGGCAAACCCGGCGCTTGGGGGAATCGTTCCTGTTTCGACCGCCCGTATGGCCTTGATGAGTCCAGCGATTCCAGCTGCAGCCTTGAGATGTCCAATCTGACTCTTGATTGAACCCACAGCAACTGATTCACCCGCTGGAATGTTGTGGAAAGCTTCCGACAAACTGTTCAGTTCCGTTGCATCACCGACAACCGTCGATGTACCATGGGCCTCAATCAAATCGACGGTGCTGGAATCGTACCCTGCTTGCATGTAAGCCCGAGTAACCGCTTGAATTTGCCCTCTAGTACTGGGTGCAGTGATGCCTTTACCGCGACCATCGCTGCTGGCGCCCACGCCTCGAATCACTGCTTGTATCGGGTCCCCATCACGAATCGCATCTGAGAGACGCTTCAGAGCGAGTGCTCCTGAACCCTCGCCCATCACAAATCCATTCGCTTTGGAATCGAATGGTGTAGAATGAGATGGTGAAAGGGCTCCAATTGCGCTGAATTTGGCAAAGGTCGCAGGATCCATCGTCCGATCGCTCGCACCGGCAACCATCATGTCAACCTGGCGAGTTTGGAGTAAACGGCATGCATCGAGAATCGCTGCGAAGGTTGACGCACAAGCCGCATCTGTGGAGTAATTTGGGCCCTGCAAATCGAGTAGATTCGCCACACGACCCGAGACGACATTGGCCAGCTCGCCGGGCATGGTATCTTCGGTCACTTTCGGTAAACCTTCCAGGATGGCGGCCTTGAATGCCTCCTTGCCTTCTTTAGGCATCCCGCCGGATTCGACTGCATGACGAGCAAACTGATCTGCCCATACTCTATGATTTGATAGATTACGATTTTCACCACCCAATGCGTTTGCAAAAATGACTCCTGTTCTTGACTTGGGCAATTCACGTGAGCCTTCACCCATGTAACCTGCTTGTTCCAATGCTGCAGCACTGACCGTCACTGCCCAAAGCTGAGTATCGTCGATTTGATTCAATGAGCCGGGTGGAATTTTCCAGCGTCTCCAATCGAAAACAAAATCCTCAATCCAACCTCCAATTTTTGAGTATGTTTTGTTTTCATCGACATTCTTTGGGCCACCTTCGACCCAAAAATCACCTACATCCCAACGACCATCTGGGACCTCTTTCAGAGAAACTTTCGCAGACAAGATGTTGTCCCAGAATGTATCCAAGTCAGGTGCATCGGGAAACAATGCCGCTACACCGATGACCGCAATGGGTTCAAAGGGATCTTGAGGTGGTTCATCTACAATTGTCAATATCTCACCTCAATCACTGATGCTGTCCGGTACCATTGTACTGGAATACCCAGCATCAACATGGATAATTTGGCCTGTTACACCTGAACCCAGTGGACTGGAAAGCCAAACAGCGCAACCCGCAACATCGTCTTGGTTGACGTTTCTGCGCAATGGAGCATTTCGTTCAACATGATCCAAAATGTCTCCAAACCCTGGAATTCCACCCGCAGCCAATGTTCGAATCGGACCTGATGAAATTGCATTTACTCGATGGCCCTCTTCACCCACGCGCATGGCCAGTTCTCTGACCCAAGCTTCCAAAGCGGCTTTGGCGATACTCATCACCCCATAATTGGGAACATAACGTGTACTCGCTGCATAAGTGAGGGTAATCGTCGATGAGTTGGGAGCAAGGTGAGGTAGAGCGTGGCGCATCACACGCTGAAGGGAATGTGCGGAAATGGTCATTGCAAGATTAATCGGTTCATCTTCAACGAAAAGCATGTGTCGATCAAAACACTCTCGAGGTGCAAAACCAATCGCGTGGATGATGACATCGGCCTTCGCCCCTGGGGATACCTTCTGCCATTCTTGGAAGAATTCAGCTGTTGTTCCCTCTTCAGCAACGTCGATTGGATAGAAAGCTTCGATTGCATCAAGTTTGTCTTTCAACTGAAAAACTCGACTCATGAATCTCTTCTGGTAACCAAGAATCAATTTGCAACCAGCCTCGGCCAATCGGTTGCAAATGGCCCAAGCAATCGAATCTTCGGAAGCAACACCGAATACCAATGCCGTTTTCCCTTCAAGTTGCAACATTTGACCACACTCAGCCCTATGGGCTGTTACGCTCGGAAGCAGAAGGGTTTTGAGAATGACCCTTGAAAATGACCCTACGGGTCAATTTCACCATACAATCGACTGGGCCAGATGGAATGGACATGCATGAGCAACTCTTCGGCTTCATTTTGAGTCAAAACTTGGAGTAATTCATCGACCAACTGCTGTGTGCGTTTGGGTACTGTTTTCGGACCTAGAACAGCACCAGGACGGTTTGGATCATCTAGGTAGTCGGTTTCCATTGTCCATGTTGTAGTACAATGTCTAAACGTCTTCAGAAGATCGGAAACACTGTTCTTCGCCATGCTAACAGAAGATGACAAACCATGTGTGAAGGTATCACTTACATTGGCAGATGCATAATGGTGTACTGCACAGCTACGAGATAGTCCCGCTCGATCGCATATATTCGCCAATTCTACATTGGTTTGCGCACCATTGTCTTCAACGTGTAATTGGATTGGGACGCTCGCCTGAGACGCCATCCGCATGACCGTTTCAAGTTGAGTATTTGCAGCAGACCAAATTTCCTCAGACACGGAATAGTGAGGTCGGCCAACCTCCCCCAACGCGACTGCTTTACCTTCAGCACAGTAATTCAAGGCCAGTTCGACGGAGTCGAGATGAAGTTGTGTAGAATTTTCCATCCCCAGAGTGTGAATCTGTTTCTCCCAAACTACCGGATGCGGACCCAAGACCACGCGAACATCGAGTCCAATCTTTCGACGGACTTGATCTGCCAAATCCAACGTTTTTCGGTAGGCCACGTCAACACGCTCAATTGTATCTGGAAGTCCTGTGGAAAAAGTAGGTTTGTGGACCAAACAGATGTGGGTCCCACCTGCGTTGGAAAAATCCTGGGCTGCTGAGAGTCCTCTTGCTTGCAAATCCAAGTGGATGTGTGTATCCCAGATTGGGCCGACCCAACGACCCTTTGAGATTGCCATCTAAATCAACTCAACAGATTCTCGTCGGACAGGCGTTGTTTCCAACGCCTTGCCGCCATGGCAACCAGTTTTACATGTCGTGATTCTGTGGCAATGCCACGACCATTTCTAAACAGAAGTAACTTAATCTCGTGCTTTTGATCATCAATCCTGAGGCAATCAAGTTCCGTATCCATCACTGCTTCAGGGAACAAATCGGGAACACCTTCCAAGGAAACAGTGGATTCAAAGTCAAACGAGGCCACAACTGGCCCGACCTCAAATGTCATCCCGGATTCCTCTTCACCCAACCGAAGCATGACTTCCTTCGCAGCGAGATGTGCCAAGTCCTGCTTTCTGCAGCCATGCACGATAATTTTCCCTTCGTGATTGACTAGAAGAGTCGCTCGAGGAGCGACCAAAGAGAGCATCACATATTGTCCACTACGCTTCCCACCCAACTCATCCACAACTCTCTGTGGATCGAGTGGTATGGCAGGTTTGAATCTAAACAATTGATTTTCGACACGGGCATCAGTCATTCTTCTTCGCCTCCTAGATTTTCTGACAATGGTGTTTGTTTCAATGCTGCAAGGATGCTGGGCAACCACGCCTGCATAACAGGCACGAGGAGGACGGGGGTGTCCTCATCATCAATTTGTCCCCCTGAAAGGAGCCCTAATGCACCCCGAAGGCGTGAAGCAAGTCGCAAATCTCTTTGCCGTTGCAAATCCTCTGTCAATACCGATTCTGAACGTGCCCACCAAGCCGCAGCCAATGCGCTCGCTTGGGCGAAACCACCTGCCTTTTCATCGTCTCTTTCGGAATGAGGTGGGCCAGTCTTTCGAATCGAATCACGCAACATCTTACGCCAAATTCTACCACTGAATATGGAGCGTGTTAGGTGTTTGAGTCTCACCATCTCATCCGCACAGGCCTCGACCCATTCAGTCCAATCTTCATCCTCTGGTTCAATGAAGAAGAATGGTCTGTCACCCTTTCCGGATGGGCTCATTGCGGCTTGCAAAATTCGTCGTGGTTCAGGGTCAGGGAATTTGCAAGTTTGAATCGATTCAATCGCAGACATGCCCAGCATCATCCTCGCCAATGTCCCCCCCGATGATATCACTGCATCGCGATTAATGCCTGGGGATGACCTTTCTTCGACAGCTTGAGAATCCCAAATTTCAGCCTCATCATCGGGCAAGAGAAAGGCCACACCATCCCATTTACCCTCCGTTCGCCGAAGTGCTGTGCTGTAAACCACATTTGGCAAGAAGGGCCAAAGGCGAATGATGCCTCCATTGGGATCAACCCAATCGACCGGCGCCCAAGAGAGCGGTGCCGAAGAGGCCATCATTCAACCTCATTCTTGGCTGGCAAGCCACTCTTCGAGTTGCTCGACATTCCAACCCTGATCGAAGTAACCCTGAATCGTTGCTTCGTCCCAGAATGGGAATTTCTCCTTGGCGATGTCCATTGGACTCTTCGTGATCGATGCGCCCGGCGGACCTCGTGATGCACCTGGGGGACCTCTGCCACGAGCCGCACCGGGTGGGCCGCGGCTTCGAACGGGTGTCACTGGTTGTGCATTGGGAAGGAAATCGTCCTCTTCGATGTACTCCAACTCGTCATCTTCAACCGAGCGGTTGAGGACGAGTAGAACCACGACCACTGCTACAATCAGTACCAATACGACACCAATAATTCCAACCAGTAGCATGGAGCCACTGTCTGATTCTTCGGCAGAGTATTTGGCTACATTGAATGCAGGAATATTGTCGATTTCATTGCCATCCATGTCCTTGATCACAATGCTGACATTGGTTGCGGCCTCAGCAAACGGCTGAACCTCAATTCGCCACAGACCACAATCTGATTTGGCATTGCAGACTTCCGAGGTTTCAGGAGATGGCGATTGGAAAACACCACTAATTGAAATGACAATTTGAATCTCAAACTGGCCTTCCTTGTTGCCAGCATTCTCAAAGTCAATCAGGATATCAAATGGCTGTTCTGCCATCGGATTGTCGACGGATAGATCCACACGATTAATCACGAAGTTTGAGGATTCATAAGCCATTTCATAGGTCCCTGCACCACTATTGACTGAGCTACCAAAGGTTCCTGCGCCATTGATGGTCTGGCCTGCAGAATCATAGCCGGTAAGCCAGAACTTGACAATCACATTCTCCATGTCGTCTGGGATTGGTTGAGTATTATCCCACAAGTTGAAGCACGTAGCAGTTGCCCGAATTCTTCCTTGTGAAGACTCAAGGTACATAGGTGTACTTTCCCAACCGGGACTGTCTTCAAACGCGCTCAAGTATTCAGTCCAGTTATACTCGAATCCACCCACTTCCTGGGTCTTGAAGAACATCCAATTCAATTCAACTGAATCTGTGTCCATACCCTGAAGTTCGTCGATGAGAATCTCCGCATCAAGACAATCCATGACAGATGATGAGATGCTTCCTTCAAGGGTTTCCCCAGTAACAGAATTCGACAGGTCCCAAGATCCGAATACTGCATCCGGCCGATCACCATCTACCTTGACAACAAATGAGCGCGAAGGGGCAGGTGTGTAATCAACCGCACCATTGGGCAATCCTAGCAATTGCATCGTGTAGGTGTACTCATTGGTTGCATAAGCAGCGGGAACAACCAATTGGAAGCTCCCGTTCTCAAATGGATATTCATTTACCTCAACAACTGCTGGCGAATAACCGCTGTCCGGCAAACCTGCTGGATACAGAGGTGTTCTTGTCACTTGAAGGGTCAATGGAATCTCTGGGCTGACGAAAATCAAGTCATTCATACCGGCGCTGAATACGTAGCGCCCGTCGATGACCAAGATATCTCCTTGATACACAAACCCACCCGATGTGGTTCCAACTCCATCGGTTGAGAATCCAGAGGTGTCTTCGACATTAAATGTCGTCATATCCAATTCGATTCCACTGGAGTATGACCATCGTTGAGGGCTTCTAGATGCACTGATAACCGCTTCATTGTTCCCTTCGTCTTTGTCCTTCATGGCGACATCTGGTGTAATCACACCGCCAACGTAGGACATTGGAATCGACCATTCCATTCGAACGGGAATGTCAAGGGTGAATTGTTGTTCGAAGGGAGAAATGAGGACGTTTCCTTCACGACTGAGCATGCGTGGTTTGAGGCCCGTGTTTTCGTAGTCGTCGATGATTTCAACCCAGTTGCTGGTAGTCCAAGCCGTATCATTCTGTGGCGAGTAGAAAATTTCAGTATGGCCATCAGGGTCAAAGTAAGGTGAACTGTTGAGCGAAGAGAACTGTGGGTTCATGTTGACACGGATGGTTTCAATGTCTCGCCAACCATTCGGATCTTTACCATCGACCAAAAGGTGGTATACGTTGCCAGCGTAGATTGAGCGGTTGTTCTCGGTGAGGAGGGTCCCGTGAGAATCAGTGATGTGGAAGGCTTCGACCAAAGGTACTCGACTATCCATGGCAATGTAGGTGACCAGGTCTTCATTGATTCCTGCACCACCACCATCGATTTGATTACCTCCGACGTCCCCTCCAGATACGAAGATGCTGACCATCTGGGGTGGATCAATCCCACTGTTTGCATAATCGCTGATACACTCACAGGGGTGGTCGATGAGATAGTAGGATGTATCCGCTGCTGATTGACGAACCAATCCGACCTGTGAATATTCATTCAATTGAGCCTCCCGGTCCATTTCACCGGCGTCTGCACTAACGTAGGAGGGAGCACCAGGACATAGGCCATCTAAGCCACAATCATCCTCGGCTTCTACCCAGTAATTCAGGGTCAAGAACTCAGGTGCCAAAGGCAAATCTTGAGCCGCAATTCGGAACTTCTGGTTGCTACTGGCGCGAACCCAAGTGTCGTCATCGAGTTCTCTCCAGTCCCCTTGGACGCTGAACACTGAGATGTTCATCAGATGAGGGGCGAATGGGTCGAGCGTAATCGAGAAGCGAATCGCACAGTCACTGTCTGGGTTGTACGTTGACGGAGGGCAAATGGTGTCACCATCGGTGTAATTTGACATCAACAGCCGATATTGTTCGTTTCCAGCTTCAGATGCGGGAAGGGTGGGTTGCCATGTGAACTCACCATCGATTGATGGGGATACCGAATCAACAGGAAGCCAATCTTCCATCATCAGGTTAGATTGGTTACGCTTTTGCAGGTGAACCTGATAACTGGATGGATTGGGTGCAATGTCAAGGTTTTCGTACCGAATGCTGAAGTCAAGTGTAATCACGTTACTTGAGAATGCGTTATTCAAATCGGTCTGCTCGACACCTCCCTGATTGAACAATTGGAAATCAATGATGCCCGCATCGTTCTCGACCGCATTGCCGATACTCGGCTCAATCAATGATCCTGCAGGTAGTCCACTCACACCGGTATTTGAAATGGCCATAGCGTACAATCGCACACTGGCAGTATCATCCCATGAAGGGTTGACGGTAAAGCGCCAATTCAGTTGAGTTGCGGTTGAATCATCCACTGTACTCGCAATCGATTGCAAGGCCATGAAATTGATTTTGTCATCCTCATCGGATTCTTCCCAGAAAGTACCATTTGATTGGTCCCAACGCAATTCCATGTTCCCATTGGGGGTTTCAAACAACAGGCTAGCACCTCCAAGGGTTTGGCCTTGAGCATACACATCGTGGGTCGTGATGATCTCAATGATGTCGCCATTCGGGTACATTCCATTGATACCACCATCGTCCAATGTCGAGTCATATCCACCCGTAGTCGAAACCGACAGTGAACTCAATGAAATCGCACCACCGGAGCCACCTTCGATAAGCATGGGGACCACAACGTCTCCAGATACACCGCCTGCGCTTGCCAATGCTACACCTTGATTCAATTCACGAGCAATGTTGTTGGAATCACTGATTGCCCGACTCCAATCGTATACGATTTCAAGATCACTGAATACAATGCTTGAGCCTACAGAGGACGATGCTGCATCGATGCTGAGTCTGAACAAGCAGTATTCATTTCCATATTGATCGACCCAAGCGACTGGAGTCAATGGATTGTCAAGCAAACCCTGAATCGAAGCTTGTATCGAAGCCAATGGGCTCTCAGGATAAGGAATCAGATAATCTCCTTCATCGATGGTCCCTATGGTTTCCTCTACCGTGCCACTCAGGATGGAAAGATCAAATTCACCGATATCATTTGAGGTGAAACCCATTTCAGCGTAGTGTACAACCGCTCCCTTAGGCAAGAGGAAAGAGGCCCCTTCGGCATGCAGATTGACGTCTAACATCAGTGTCGATGTAGAGGCTCCTTCGTTAACCCCATTGACAACTCCGGCACGGAACATGTCCTGCCGACCAAACCGTCCAAATCCTGGATCAAGCATCCCCCACTCAATGTCACCATCTGCAGCGACATCGAGTGAAATTCCTCGTGAATGATGCGCGAATCTGTACTCCAAATGGAAGGAATATACGTCACACATGGTCGTGTAATTGGCTGAAACCCCAAAGGTAAATGTTGGAGCAGATAGTTCGGTCCATTGATTGTTTGTCAGTTGATGCATAGAGTCATCTGAATTCAAACTGAAACCCATCAATGAATTTGGATTGCTGCCACAGTTGTCGACAATCATCGGCTTCACAGCAACGATTGGCATTGAGAAATCATTGCGTGTTACTGGAGGAGTGAATGACGAATCTTGAATTGCAGTCATCAAGAATAACTCTGAGGAGTCTTGCATGGCTGATGTCCACTTATCTCCAGTATATTGGCCACCCATCCAGAATACTCCATCGGTGTTGTTGAAATTCGTTCCAATCAGGGTGCCCAAGTTGAATCCATGCAATACGGGCGAAGAAAGCCGCGCAACACCTGAACCGAATGTGAATTTCAAATCGATCAGGGGATAGATGGATGCGTCGATATCCCACAATTCAATGAGGCTGCCTTGGAGGTTTGACATCGAGTTACCATTGCGGTCTACAACGACATTTCCGTTACTAGAGTCTAGGATGTCCACTCCGAAATCCGAGGAAGCGGATTTTTTCAACTCAAGGTTGAGCAAGCCATAACCATCAGGGAACCCAGGTTGGCCTGAGACTTGTGGGGCAAAGGAACTCAAAGTAACGTCACCCTGTGCCGGGAGAGGGTCGCCCACTCGTACCCCATCGATATACCAGCCAGCATTCATCATCTCTACTGGGAAATTGCCCTGACGAGGGTTGACCTCGTGAATAAAGACAAGTTGGACGAAGCGCCCCGCGTGCTGAGACAAATCAATTTCAATATTTGACCAACCCCCCGGGCTGTTGGATGAGGTTGTACCGTTTCCTGCAAGTACGTAATCCCCGGACAAGGGTCCATTTGTACCCAAGTAATTGCATCGACCGGTTGGCACCTGATTCGTCGATGAACCGAGTTGGTGGAAGCCATCTCCAGAAGAAATTCCAGTAGTGGAGCCGATGTCAAACGGAGCGAATACTGCGTTTTGGAAATCGACGTTATTGGTCGAGTTCTTCACCGCGACATAGGCACAGTCATCGTAGTAATACTGGTTCGTTCCCGCTGCACGGTAAAAGAAAGAATGGAAGCTTCGGAATGACATGTCCGCTTTCCCAGGATGAACAAAGAATGACGGACTGGTGAGTGTCATTTCGAATTCACCATCGGGAAGATTAGCAGTGTAATCTGGATTTTCAAAATCAGTACCCCAGCACCAATCGCCGACACCACAGCCCTGAGTCAGAACGTTGTTGTCACCCATGTCGTGACCCCAATTTGCAGTCAGAGGAGCGAGTCCTTGTTCGGGGCCCGTCGTCCACCCTTCATTGCTGGATTCAAAGTCCGCACCATATCCTAAACTCGTCAATTGAAGAGATTCTTCATCAACGGTGAAGTCACTACTGGCCGAGTACTGAGTCATCCCCCCGTTGTAAACCGGATTCCAAATTTCCCCATTGGCGACCAAAGAGCTGTCGATGGTTTGAACGGCATTGTGCTCAGAATGAGCAGTTCCAACAATCAGACCGGCTGCATTCACGGTCTCGCCAGCAGGCATACTGATGCCCCCGGTCAAATCGTCATTCCATGAGCCTTGATCTCGAAGTTCAATCTCAACATCTGAATTGCCGTTGGCAAATGTGCTAATTGTCGCTGCATGAACCAAAGTTGTTGAGAACAACATCAAGCAAATCATAGCCAGCGATAGGGTACGTGTTCGGTTCGTCATTTTGGTCACTTCCAATAAACCACAGGGTGGTACTCACCGACCCACGGCAGACCGGCATATAACACCCATGTTGAAACGCTTGGCCCCGTAGGGGGCCAAAATTTGTTTATTCTGAATTCAATGGACGGGTTCTGAGTGAATTCAGACATGATTTGGCTAGTTTTTCCAATCCACCCTGATTCTTCTCATTTTCTCGAAGTCTGTTCAAATCTGCAACCGTTGTAGGGCGCTGAGGCCCGAGGGCATCACAGAGTTCAGGACCTGTTGAGATTTCATACGTCCCCAGTACCCGAGCCTGATCGATAATTTCTTGTTTATCGAGACCCAACAATGGACGCAAAATCCTGAAACGGCTTGCTTCTTCGACAGCCCCCAGATTTCCCAATGTCTGACTGCTGACTTGTCCCAAATTTTCACCGGTCAAAATAGCCGTTGCACCGACTTCATCGGCAATGTCACTAGCGATGGCGTTGAACAATCTTTTCATGTGGACAAAATAGTCACGATGAGCTTCCTGTTCAGTGAATTTTGCCAAGGTATCCCCAACCAAAACAACTCGAAGATTTGCTTCGATTTGATTGGCAGAATCAATGGTCTTGATCAAGTGGTTCAAACTGGCTACCGCTTTGTCCTCGGCCTCTGTACCAGTGATTGGTTCTTGGGAGCAATGAACTGGAATAATGTCCCAACCGGCTCGGACCATTCTAGCCACGGCCACCGGGGAATCAATACCACCCGAGACTAGAGCGACACATGTCGGAGTCAGCCCCATACCGGAGCCTATCGGTTCACATCCATAATGGGATGGGTCAGGGGAATCTGAGTGACAGCCTCAAGAGGGGGGAGCCTCACCCATCCACTGGAGATAGAGATGTCAGAACCCTATTCGCTTGAGCCTGTGACAAAAATTGACGAGGTTTTTCCCCAGGATACCAATGCATACAATACCTTGTTTGGTGGGCGATTGATGAGCATCATGGATACGGCTGCAGGTATGGTATCAAGCAAGTTTGCTCATCGAGAATTTGTGACTGTTTCTGTGGATGCTCTGAAATTCAAGCGACCCGCATACCAGGGTGATTTGATCGAAACGACAGCGAAAGTGGTCCACACCAGTACACATACTGCTGGTGTACATGTTGTAGCCAAGCGGTTGAATCGAAGTGAGTGGATCACGGAAGAGATTTGCTCTGGATTTTTCTTCATGGTTGCTATCGATTCACAAATGCGACCGATTCCAATTCCACAACTGACCCCCTCATCTGAAGAGGACAATAGGATGTGGAAATTAGCACAGTCGGCTCGAGATGCGATGAAGTCATCCGAAAGGTGACACCATTTTCAACGAGAACCGGGGGCGCGATGCATGCCTGTACTGAATGTCGCCTTTGTGGGTTCGGAAGAACTCGCTAGAAAGTTGGGAAAAAAGGGCGATGTCAGAGACATTGAATCCTATGTTCACAAAGAGACCCATGGCGGAGACGTCCGAATCCTGTCGTTGCTACGCCCATTAAGGCACCCAGAACGTTTGCGACCATTGCTCAGTGTTCTCAATGTTGCGAAAGCGGGAATTGTCGAAATCACGGCTGTTGATGCTGCATTAGGTGAGGTTTTGGTTGCATTTGGTGCTGCGGAAATACATCATGGCCACGCCATCATTTCACCAGAGGATGGGGGATGGATTGATGCTGAACAAGTCAAGATGATTTTGGATCAAGCTGGGTTGCAAAGTTGGACTCTTCATGAATCAGTACCGGATGAACACACTTTGAGAGATACGCTCCTTTCAAACGTCCCAGATGGTGAGCAAGAGTCCCCATTGGTCATACCAATTGATCAACATTTCAATGTGAAAGGCGTAGGTTTGGTTGCCATCGGTTATGTTCAGGCCGGAGCCATATCAAAGCATGATGAAATCTTGGTCCTTCCAGCAAATGAAAAGGGTATTGCTAGGAGTTTGCAAGTCATGGACGATGATGTTGAACAGAGTATTGTTGGAGACCGTGTTGGTGTTGCCATTCGCAACCTACGAGAGGAGGCACTACACAGAGGATGCATCCTCACCCATCCTGATGCCAATGCCATGACGAGACACGATAGATCAATATTCACTCTACAAAGAGCCCCATTTCAAAAGCGCGAATTATCTGAAGGAGATGTGATTCACGCTGCCGTAGACTTGCAGTTTCAAGTCGGGCGGATCCAAACCATCGATGCAGGATTGATTACCGTAATTTGGGAACAGCCACTGTGGATTCAGAATCGAGAGACTGCACCGGTGATGATTGCTCAGTTGGATGCTGGAAACATGAGAATCATGGGTGTAGCCACCGATATCGCGCCCGCGTGAGAAACCAACTGCCAAAGTGTGGGCCCAATGGTGATGAACTCCAATAAACTGTATAAGCACCAAGTGACGCTGACGTCTTGGGATGCATCAACAGGAAGGGCCCTTTGGGGTTCAACCTGAGCAGCGTGGGTACGAACTTCTCACGACGTTCAGGTTGGCCGGAGTCGGCGGAGGCGTCAAAGGTCTCTTGAGTGAAAAGTTCCTACTTCTGGAACGACGAGATGGCAAGGGTATCCGAGTAGATATCAAAACCATCCGTCGTGTGCGTCATCATCACATCCCCGTCATTGCCCCTGGGTTGACTTGGATTGGATTCATCACAGTGATACTTGCTGCTCGTGTACTAACGGGACCTGTTCAATTACCCGCGTTATTTGCTGGTGCTGCCATGATCAGCACATGGTTGATTGGGAGACGACCGACGTTATGTATTGATACCAAACACGGAGATCGTCACATGTTACACGGCCCTGACAGCCTGTTACTCAGAACTCAGATGATGATTAATCGCTTGTGTGATGGAAAAACATTGGAAGAGGCCAGAGAGGGATTGGAAGAAATCCAGAGGAACTCAAACTTCCCTGCTATGGCGCCTCTTCTTCCCGAACCTGCGAATACGATGCAGGTCGAAGAATCGCCCAAAGATGCTGAACTCCTTCCTGAGATTGAAACCTTTGACGAATCAGATTTGGAACAGGCTCTGAAGGCCATGTATCACGGTGATGCAGGGACTTTACCTGAACCCAAACCCGTCTCGGAACAATCCATTGTCAATCGGACTCCTGCGACAGAATCATTCTCTACCGAAAGTCATGCTGATCATGCAGGCAAAGGATTACTCGATAGAGCTCGAACTTCTCTGTATGAAACTCGATCCGAAAACACGGAGTGGAACAATCAACAAAACCTGGAAAAATGGTCCAAACCCTGGGAACAAACGTCTCCAGAAGTAACGGCAGTAGCAAATCAAACCGACTCTGCATATGAGCGAGCATGGGGGCGGAATTCACCAGATTGGTATTCTGAAAAACAAACTGCAAGCCCTGAAAATCGATTCCAGTCAGCACTAGTTGAAGCCAAGGAAGAAGCGGGTACATTCTTTTCCAGTGAAATGTTTGATGATCCTGGTTCTCAAACCACGGATACCGGAATTTTTGGGAACATGTTCGATTCACCCGCAGAGACAAATATCCCTGAACTCCAGTCGTTGCCTCAAACTGAACCTGCACCGACGTGGTCGGGCCAAGCCATTCGTGAGGCCATGCCCCCTACGAGCAATGCGTTGGCGACCGCTCTGCCAGAACCAACTCCTCACGCGCTCCGCGAAGAGTGTTTGGGCGTCGTTGCGGCGGCTAGAATCAGCCCATCTCAACCCGAGCCTGAGACGAAGAAGGCGCAATCTGGATTAGAGGAGTTTCCTGCAATTGGTGCCTTGTTTAGAAATACACCCAACGTCCGGAAAAAGGTTGCTAACAAACCCAAGCGTGGCGTATTATCAAGACTTGCTCGCCGAGGGAAAAAAGCACTTATTCGAACGGAAACAAAATCACAGCAAAAAATTCGACCCGTCAGAATCGAAGGTAATGATTACGCAGATGTATATGGTGACGATGATGGGTTTGAAAATGGCGAATACCGCGAAGTAGCGATGCGGTCTGGACAAATTTTGAGACTCCGAGCCGACCAAGATCACCAGGCAGAAGTGGCTGAAAGAATCAAGAATTTATCAAAATCTACAGGTGGAGACATCGCGGAAGATGAAACGGATGCACTTATCCAACGATTGTCTGAGAGTGGCGATTTGGCACCGATTGCCAGCCTTCTCAAGGCCGCTGAAACAAAACAACTGTCATTTGGACAAATGGCCAGCACATCCCCTCCAAAGGAAGCTCCTGGCCATCATGGCATCTCACGAATGGGTTGATTACAGCAACCCTACCATACGGCGATACGTGTCCAATCTGGCATGATACTCTCCTCGCTCCAGCTCAACAATTCCTGTAACACCAAATTGTGAGAGTGTAAACGACGCCGTTACCGTGGCATGAACCAGTGCATTGTGCAATTCATCTAGGCTCGGAACTAACGATTCAGTTTCTGACAAAAATGTTAGCAATGTACCGGCGAATGAATCTCCACAACCTGTAGGGTCGACCAAATCAGATGTTGGATATGCCGGGAGTGTGATCATTCCTGAATCGGTCAAGGCAATACATCCATGTTCACCTTTTTTGATGATTAATATCGACGGACCTATGCCCGAATCTTTGCCACCAGTAAGAGCTTCACCGCTTCGAATTGATTCGCCGGCACGAATCAAGTTTTCATCCTTAGCAATCATCCGAACTTCATTATCGTTGAGAATCGCTAAATCAATTCGCCTTAACACACTCGATAATTCCTCAAAAGCGATGTCAATCCAAAGATTCATTGAATCCAATGCGATGTATTTTGCACCCTCACATTGATCAAGGACATGTGCTTGGATGGAGGGATGATTGTTTGCAAGAAACAAGACCCGAGGCGCCCACCATGCTGCTGGTACTTTTGGCTCATATCCGTCTAGAACATTTTGCTGAGTCTCAATCGTAATCGCTTGCGCCATATCTCCTTCATATTTACCATGCCAGCGAAATGTTCGTCCTCCATCAATGGTTTCGATTCCGTCCAAATTTAGGCCCGCATGTTTTAGCAATTGGATATCGACGTCTTCGAAATCATCTCCGACTGCGCAAACCAGCCCTACTGGAAGTGTGCCGCCGGGGTCTTGCCTTCGACTGGTGTGAAACGCCGCAGCAAGACCCGCAAATGTCCCAGATCCACCTAACGAATTCTTCACTGAACCTGTATCTGTTTCAAGATCATCGTAGGCCAAACTACCGACGATTACGATATCCATGTTCTCACCCGAGCAGGTTGGGATGTTCCTCTAGATATTGAATGGTAACATCGCGCGCAATAAAATCTGGCTCATTCAAAATTGCAAGATGCAATGGAATGACGGTTTGGACTCCAATCAATGTCGTCTCAGTGAGGGCAGCCCTCATTTTGGCAATCGCTTCATCTCGGTCTTGACCCCATACAATCAGTTTCGCCAATAATGAATCGAAGCAACCTGGCATTTCGTATCCGATGTGGGCATGTGTGTCTACTCGTACGCCCCGCCCACCAGGAAAATGGCAGTCCCATAATTTCCCAGGGGAAGGGATGAACTTAATCGGATCTTCAGCATTCAATCGGCATTGGATGGAATGTCCTGAGAATTTGACCTCTTCTTGTTTGAGAGGCAAACCCTCTCCAGCCGCAACTCGAATACCCATCTTCACAAGGTCGACACCGGTAATCATCTCGGTGATTGTGTGTTCGACCTGCACTCTTGGATTTACTTCCAAGAAGTAAAATTCACCGTGTTTATCGCGAAGGAATTCGAATGTGGCCAACCCTCGGTAACCTACTGAACGTGCACCTTCACAAACTCGCTCGCCGATTTCAGCTCGGACTTTTTCGCTCAACCACGGGCCCTCTTCCAGCAATTTTTGGTGACGCCGTTGGATGGAGCAAAAACGCTCACCGAAGTGGATTGCATTTTCACCATCTGCCAGAACTTGAAATTCAACATGCTGCGCACCCTCAATGAATTTTTCAACGAAAACACGACTGTCCCCAAAGGCAGATTGCGCTCGAGATTGACAGAGATTGAGCGCTGATTCAAACTCATCTGCATGATGCACGACTTGCATGCCTATTCCACCTCCACCTGCTGCGGCTTTGATGATTACAGGATATCCGATTTCCTCAGCCAATTGTCTGGCGACGGAGGCATCATCGATGGCTTCATCGCTTCCCTTGGCCACAGGTAGACCTGCAGCCTCCATGGCTTTTCTTGCCTCGATTTTATCCCCTAACAACGAGATTACATCAGCACTAGGTCCGATGAATGTGATGCCTTCTTCCTCGCATCGACGAACAAAGGCTGCATTCTCTGCAAGAAACCCATATCCTGGATGAATGGCTTCAGCCCCTACATCTTTTGCAGCTTTTATCACCGCCTCATAATCAAGGTATGAATCAAGTGGATTTGTACGATAGAGAGGGATTGCAAAATCGGAAAATCGAACTGGCAATGAGAGACGATCTTCTCGGCCATGAACAATGCAAACTTCGACTCCGAGTTCTCGGAGAGCACGACTGATTCTAAGCGCGATTTCACCGCGATTGGCAATCAATACGCGCTTGAACATGTTAGTTGGCATCCGAGTTCGGTTCAAAGGCGTGCCGCATCCGCCCTTAGGGCGGATTCAATCAGTACACGTCACGGAGGTACCGCTTCTCTTCGCGCATGAGGGTCTGTTCAACAAATTCCTTGGCTTCATCGTCAGACATGCCACCATGCTCTGCACAGATGTTGATGAGGGTCGTATGTACGTCCTTGGCCATGTAATTCTTATCTCCACAGACATAGAAGTAACCCCCATTGTTGATCCAGTCCCAAATCTCTGCAGCGTGCTTGGCCATCAGGTGCTGCACATACACCTTTTCAGGTCCTTCTCTAGACCACGCCAAGTCCAACTTGTCAATGGTTCCATCTTCGACATAAGCAGAGATTTCATCACGATAGAGATACTCTCCTGCCTCGGTCCAATCACCGAAGAAAAGCCAATTTCGACCTTCCGCCTCGTCAGCCTTACGTTGTTGTAAGAATGCCCGGAAAGGTGCAATTCCTGTTCCGGGACCAACCATAATCATGTCTTTCTTTCCATCTTCGGGTAGGATGAAAGATCGCGTGGGAGACATGAACACTCGAACGCCTTCAGTTCCTTCTGGAACACGATCTGCGAGGTATCCTGTGGTCAAACCAGTCTTGGCTCGACCTTGGCCTTCGTATCGAACAATTCCCACAGTCAAATGGACAGTACCTGGTTCAAAATCAGGTGATGATGCAATCGAATAGAGCCGAGGTTTGAGACGATCAATTTGGTCTACGAACTCTTGACCACTAAATCCCAGATGCCCAAAATCATTCAGGACATCGATGTAATCCCTACCCCACAGATAGTTCTCCATTTCTTTAGCATCTGCATTCAGTGATTCCCACAATTCTTCAGCTGGATCAACATTACTCATTGGAGGAGTGAATCCCCCTGGATAGTCATCATCTTGACCGGACCATGACCAATTCATTGTTTGGTCTCCTGAATCCACCAGCACACGTTGTCGTTTCACTATTCGAATTGCTGTGCTGTCCGTAGAAGCGAACTTTTCTCCGATACTTGCGACAAATTTCCGATTCGCTTGATGAATCTCGTAGTGGTTACAGAGGGCTTCATGAAGAGTCATTTGACCTGCATGTGTATCGACGATTTCGTCTGGATTGGCACCTAGGGCGACAATCACATCGTCGACCAGATCAGTAGATGTGACTGGAATCACACCGAGCGCATCGCCTGCCTTGTATTCCAGTCCTGAGTCACCTAGGTCAAACACAATGTGGCGGGTTTCCTTACGCGAGCCTTCCCCGTTCAGAATATAGTTCACTGTGACCGTAGAATCGTATGGATTCTTTGCACTCCACTCAGATTTTTCAGTGGATTTACTTGTTTCAGTGACAACAACTTCTACAACTTCTTCTGCATCTTCACTGTCAGAAACTGTTGCCTCTTGCTGAATCTCAAGAGCGGCCATTGCAGGTATCACGCTGTCAGCCCATTGCTTCCATTCTGGCTCAAAATCTACATCACAGAGTTGTATTTGATTTGTTCTTTCTGCACCCAACTCAGATAATTTGTTATCCCAATCAATTCCCGCTTGACAAAATTCGTCGTAAGAAGTATCGCCAATAGCACAAACGGAATAGTGAACACCCGTCATGGGAGGATTATCGGCACAAACCTTTTCCCACAAATCAATTGCATTATCCGGCATCTCACCCTCCCCCCATGTCGACGTAATAATCAGCATTCGCTTATGATTAGCAAGATTTTGCGCATCAAAACCATCCATGTCGATGACTTCAGCATTTAACCCAGATTGATCGGCGATTTTCTTCGTACTCATCGCTAAATCTTCCGCATTTCCTGTTTGAGAACCGAAGAAAATGGCAATTGAATTATCCAAATTATCAGACATAACATCGACCTTTTCCCATACCATGAGGTGAGGGTTATTTCGCCCGTAAAGTAGGTCCTATTTCAACCAAAGGGAAGCATGATATCTTGTTGTAGGTGAATCCCATATCCACAAACTTGACTTTAGGTTATTGTTGCGGGTTATGAGGCGACATCGTGGTGACATTGACCTTCCTCGGCTCAGGTAATGCATTCTGTCCATCGGGTCGAATGCATTCTCTAGTTTTGATTGATGATGGGCTATTGGTTGATGCTCCACCAACAGTGATTCCTCAAATGAGAAAGTACGGCATTTGCCCCTCATCAATCACTGATTTATTCATTACACACTGGCATGGAGACCATACCTTTGGTGTTCCATTTTTGTTACTGGAAAGAAAATGGATTTCTGATCGTGCTGGGAACCAAAATATAACCATACATTCTCTCGCTGGTGGGGAAGAGAAACTGACACATTTGTGTGAACTCGCCTATCCTGAATCACTTGGAGACTTACAGTGGGTTTCGCACAACCATATGCAAGGTGAGGCTCAAGGATGGAAGTTTGAGCGGTTTGAAGTCTGCCATAATCCGATCACTGAACCGTATGGATATCGCTTTGAGAAAGAGGGATTCATTTTGGTCCACTGTGGGGATTCAGGGCCCTGTGAAAATATCGAGCGCCTAGCATCTGAAGCGAATGTGATGATTATTGAGTTAGGTATTCCAGATTTTGTAGAAAGCCCCTATCATTACACTCCATCACGATTGAGAGATTTGGCCATGAGAAATCCAGATACGATTTTCTTGGCGACGCATAATTTCTCAGATTCTGGTGAAAAATCAGAACAACCAGACAATGTGATTGAAGTTGAGGATGGAGATATATTCACATACTGATTTTATTTTTATAATGTAAAAAATAACTTTATTTTTGAGATAAAATGTTGTGTGAAAACTCACATTATGATGAATATCCAATTGGAAAATACTGTGAAAATAAAAAATCACTCGATGAGAAATGCCCGAAGTCGAGATTGATGGGAGGGGTAAATTTACGATCCTAGATTTTCTTTCCTGTCAATAAAATAAACACACAATCGAAATCAGAAAAAAATATTCTAAACCGACCACACAGAGACATTTATGTTATATTTCGTCAAATGGCTTCGTTGAATTACCATCACAGAATCAATGTCGGTTTGACTAGAATTTATCGATATGCCAGTCGTTCAATCAATCATGCTTAATTACCCCTCACGGAGTCGAAGGCTTCCCTGTAAGATTGTGATGCCGAGTGTTTTGGCACTTGGGATTGTACCTCAGGGAAGGGGGTAGTGTTAGAAAATGACTTCAAATCTTTTCGACGGACTCCTCAGTGTCAGGAGCCTCTTTAGAGATCGAAGAGCACTCGGTCATGCATTCAACCCTGACAATCTACCTCATCGAGGTCAAGAGATTTCTTCTCTTGTGAACAACCTTGTAGAAGCATTGAGAGGCCATGCCCCTTCAAACATGAATCTGTACGGTCGTCCTGGCTCCGGGAAAACCGCTGTCACCCGATTTGTCTGCCGTGATTTGGAATCGAAAGGTGCGGCAGAAGGTTGTAACATTCGAGCTGTTGAAATCAACTGTCGTAACGTCGATACGAAATACAGAGTACTCGCCGAAATCGGAAATCGTTTGGCCGACGATGGGGATGAGATGATACCGTTCACTGGCTGGCCTGCTGACAAAGTGTTCGAGCACGTGCGCGCGCGTATGCAGTCACGCGGGGGAGTCCACGTCATTGTATTGGATGAAATCGATTATCTAGTGAGAAAGGGCAAGGAAGGTGACGATCTTTTGTACAGTTTGACCAGCTTGAACATTGGACTTCTAGACGGTGCATTCTGCTGCGTGATTGGCATCAGCAACGATTTGGCCTTCACCGAGATGTTAGACCCTAGGGTTCAGTCACGATTGTCTCCGATCGATGTCGTCTTCCCACCTTACAATGCCTCACAACTTGAGGATGTTCTGCGCCCAAGAGCGACTCGTGGAATCAAAGAGGGAATATTGGATGATGCCGTAATTCCTCTCTGTGCCGCCTTAGCAGCCAAGGAGGATGGCGATGCTAGACGCGCCTTGGATTTGCTGAGAATTTCGGTCCAAAGAGCTGAACAAAATGAGGTTCAACATGTTGGTATCAGTCATGTTCGCCAGGCTCAGAATCAATTGGAGTTCGATCAAATTACACCAACCATACAAAATCTACCTTTACAGCAAAAATTGGTGTTATTTTCAGTGATTGTCAACGAGAACAATGGTTTGACAAATATCTCGACTGGAGAAGTGTATGGAACCTATGAAATGGCTTGTGAAAATGCAGGTGAAAAACCGTTGACGAGTCGTCGAGTATCTTCGTTGATTCGTGGCTTGGATATGGCCGGAATTATCACTGCAAAAACAACCAGTCGTGGTAGACACGGTATGTCCAAGAGAATCAACTCTTGTCTCCCGCCCGCGTTTGACGCACTTGAGGTCATGTGTTCTGCAGAACCTGTGATGAGTGAGGTCGTCAGCGCGCGCTATCGCCTTCAGAATAGACTCTAGAGCCCATATTCTAGGCTGTGACTTTCGGGCAACGGTTATGACGAGTGCATGGGTCGCCGAGCCGATGACCGCAGAAGATGGCCGTGAGGGGCGTACTCTCGCAACGCTTGCTTTTGCCCTGGGCGTATGGGCAACTATACTTGGTGTTCTCAATATCCTATACGGGATTGGGGGCAGTGGTGAACACAAGTTGAAGGTGGTCTGGGCTGCCTATCTAAGTGTAGGACAACTTTACCCTGATTTGTATGTCGCTGACATGGTATACCGACCCATGAGTGACACCGTGTTCATGATTCTAGCACTCGGACTTACGGGATGGGGAGGATCTTGTCTGCACAAGTCGACAGAAGGTGGAATCGTTGCCTGGATTCGAGGTGTATTCACCAGCGAATGTTGGCTCAGCCTAATGTCCACAAAGGAAGCAGGCGAGAAGATGACCATGGCCATGTGGTGCATTCTATTGGGCATTGTATTCTATGTGTACCAGAGTGTCATACATTGGAACTGGGTTGATGTTGGAGTTTACTCCGTGACCGCTGCTCTACTTGGATTCGGTTGTGCTTTGATGTTTGCAGCACAGGCTGAATCTCACGAATAATCAAGGCTTCTTTGAGCCGAAGATTCGCGAATGGCCGTGGCGCCCGAACAATGCGTCGAGAATCCCCAATCCTGCACCATACCAAAGCGCTCCGCTCCAAAGCAAATGATGAATTCTTGATGCATACAAAAGAGTCCAAATCGTTGCGGTTGTGGAAGCCATCCACCAAACGGGTGAACCCATAGACCACCAACACATGGCTCCGATTGCAAGCGACATTCCTGTGAGGGCGATTGGCAACATCCAAACCACTTCCTTGGCGTCGCTCACGAAATCATGGAAGTGGATGTGACCATTCGGTTTACGAACTCCATGGCGACCATAACGGCGGCGTATGCGCATGTGTGCACGAGCATCGCGACTTCTTTTCCTGAGGAATAATTTGAGGGAAGATTCCGCGACATGATGGACGACTGCAGTGGGAGTGTATACAATCACACCTCCAGTTTGTAAAAGTCGCAAACTGACCTCCATATCTTCAGCATGGTACCAGTCAGGATCGAAACCCCCGACATCCATCAATGCATCACGCTGAAACATAGAGCAGGGCCCATTGGCCAAACTCGTTAGACGCGGTCGACCCGAATATTTTCGGGCAATTGAACTAGAACGGAGACGACTGGTCTTGGTGTCACCTTCATCAAAAATAGTTCGGCCCGTAACCGCGACCACCTGTTCCCCTTCCAAACCGGTTGATACCTCAAACAATTGAGATATCCAATACGGATCTGGCCTACAATCGATATCAGTGATCGCAATCCATTCGCCATTCGACTTCTCCACTGCCAAATTTCTTCCCGCGGAAAGTCCCCTAGCTGTTTGATGCAAGACTGTGATTGGGATTCCATTTTGGGTTCCTTTCCATGAGTCAAGTTTCGAATCACTACCATCTGTAGAACCATCGTCGACAGCGATGATTTCCAGTGGACGATATGTTTGCTGAACAAGCGACTCCATGCAATCATCAATCCAATGAGCAGCATTACGCAAGCATACTGTGACGCTAATCAACGGCGGATTAGACATTGATTCACCTGACTTCAAAGGCATCTAACATGGCTCGACTTCTTGCTTTGGTATCTTCATCTGTAATGCGCATGACTACACCTGCTGAAGGTTGCCCATACAATATCACAGAGCCAAGGGGGGCCAGCAAGTGAATGAAAATTGGAGAAAGATCTTCTTCACCATCGACTTCCAGTAGGACGGGGCCACCCTCATCAGAGAATGAGAATTCAAGTGCAAGGTCGGCACATTCTAGAAGTTCAGGAGTCAATTGACCTGGAGGATTTTGACATGACAGAGTGCCCACAAATGAACTTCGATCCAACTCACCGTCCCAAGCAGTTCGCTTGGTTAACCCATCGATGACACCGACATCAGGGACCCATCCAGCCTCAAGCAATGCGTTCACAGTCACATCGCCAACAGCGATAAGACAAGGAGAAAATGCAGGAATGGATTCAATGGCTGCGAGAATCGCCACTTCTGGCGTATCTTCTGGACCTGGAAACAAAGTTCCCATCGGTTTCTTCAGCTCTGAATCCAAGTTTGAAGGCATATGGACCGTTCGTTCTAGATCTGCGGATCGAATCCACAAATTCCCATGACGATCAATACTACCCTGGCGGATCCTTGACGAGGAGATGGGGGTTCCGTCTTTTGCCAATGCATGAGGTACCTCAAGAATTTCAAGTGATGGTAATCCATCAATGGCGCGCATCTGATTGATTTTTTCGCAATTCTTTCTTGTTTCAGGTGTACACACGATGTGGGTGGCATCAGTGCGGATTGGAGCCGGTCCCAGCGAATCCTCAAGATTGTGCAATGAATGTGGGCGTGACCCACACCAATCTGAGATAGCCTCAAAACGTTCTGATTGAGGTTTGATTCGAGGATCCTTCGCCAAAGCAATGGCGTCGGAGGATACCCAAATCTCCACATGGTCGCATGAAAATGCCGCTTCAAGTAACGATTGATGTCCCTGATGGAAGCAATCGAATGTGCCGCCGACCAGGCACAAGGTACCACCCATTGTTGGATACGTGCGGTCCGAAGTCTTTCAATCCGGCGGGTAAGAAAGTGTGCCCCGGGGCGTAACGGACCGTTTCATCGCCGTAGCTCGTGATCCTGACCCTGCCCCAGGGCATGTGTCGGACCGGGGGGTTGTCCCATGAATCATCCTGTCGTCATCTGGGGACCCATAACCCGGTTCGTTGCCCACCCGCTTGCACCGACGTTTCATTCCCAAAGGGTCCGGCCGGTCTTCGATAGGGTGGGTTCGTCCCGGCGTTGGTACCGAAGCTCATCGCCCAACCCGGCGAGGGAGGGCTCACATCGGTGTTGCAGCCGGGTGAAACTCGCAGTACACCTAGATTTTTCAATCCATTGAATCAAATGTCTAACACATTGCGAGATAGGTCCGCATGCCAGCCTGACAGCATTTTGGAAATTCGATCAGTGATTCTAGAATCACCTTCTGTCATTAGAATCACTTCTTTCGGTGGCCACCGATGAACGGGCAAAGCCAACCATCGAACCATTGGATGTGCCAATCCATACTTTGGTGGTGACAAATCTCTTGCTGCTTTCAAGGCTTCACTAAGGTCCTGAATCATTCGTGAACCCGGTAGATTGTCTAACCAATACTCGTTTTCATACAATCGCTCCAATCGAGCAAGGAGTGTACGACGAACTCCGCTGTGTTGTATCGTGAAATTACCAGGGATTCGATGAACTTCGCCTTGGGGTCTCAAAATGAGACTGGGCCATGCAATATCACTTTCAGAAATCATTGCAACCCCATCGGGTGTTTCCGACAAAACGGTCAAGATTGTTTCAGCGAAGGGCGCCCACCATTCCTCAGGTAAATGTTTGACAAACAAGGGCATGACCGATGTATGAGGACGATTTCCAGTTTGCAACCAATCGACCAAGATAGCCCATAGGTGTAAATCGTGGTCTTGTGGCTTGGAAAAACCCACCTGTATGGCAATTTGTCTCCAATCTTCTGAGTCAGATTGCATTTGTTCAGGGAATTGAGTTGCAAGCCAATCCAAGCCCGAGATGGCCGCTGCACACCTCTCAGGTGGATCTTCCAAGAATTGGTCCACACCCCAGGTGGATAAATCAGATTGTAATTCAGGTGTTAACCAAGCAATCTCTGATAACAAAATTCGAGCCACCCACGCCGCTTGCTTCGTATTCTGCTCCTGCACAGAACTTCGCAAAATCTGAGCGATTGCTGGCGACTCACGAATTCTCAGGCGAGTGATCCCCATTAACGATCGATTCCATGCCGGGGATTCCGAGAAAGCAGCCCGACTTAATGCCTCCACAGGTATATCGCGAGGGTTCATCAGCCCGATCCAATCCGAACCCAAGTACCCACCAATTCGCTCCCACCTGGACCACCTCTCAGTGGGGACAGAGGCAATCCAAGCGACAACAGGGTGTACTGATTCCATCCGGTTGGCCCACTCAGAGTGACCTTCGGGATACGATAGAACCGCTGCACGCATCAGCCGAACCTCATTTTCCTCTACCGACAAGGTTGGAATCAAACTCTTTTCTCTCTCCCCACCGAGAGCCAGTCTCGCAGAGTCAACATCCTCTGCCGATTTAGGGGGGGACCAAATGACTTCTTCGGAAAGTGAATCCAATGACACTGTGGGAGAAAGATACAGTGGAATCTCGGTACCTTCAATCAAAATCAGTTTGGCCCACATGGACGGAAGGACAGGATGTGGAACAACGCAGAGAGTATCCGGATGAGCCCGCCAATCAGATACCAGAAGCAGTCGAATGCGTTCTGGGACCCCAGATGGAGGGAGTGAATCGAGTGAGTTTTGGTACCTCAAATCAAACGATATCGCCATTTGTAAATGATTCAGCGACCAAACGAATAGAGCCTTTTCTGCTTGCTTTGAGAGAGAACTTGTGTCGACCCAATCACCAACCTCCGGTGTGAACTCGGTCCATGTCGAATCCCCCCATTGAACCTGAAAACGTCGTAGAGTCGCATCTTCTACTCGACGGCGTTTGGCAATTTTCTGTTGCTCATCAGTCTCAAGCAGGTATTCTTGCAAGGCCGACAATCGAATTTTTCGTTCTGATTCACGAATCCGTGGATGGGCAATTTTCATCCAAACCTCTAGTGCATCCAATGGAATCGAACTTGATTCATCGCGCATTTTTTGAGATGTAAATGTGATCGTGTATGGTGCTGCAGAGGTCAATAGAGCAACTCTACTGAATTGATTCAAGCCGATTCCTACAACTGGTCGATCCATTCGTATGGAAGGACCCGATACTGACAAAGTACCCGCGCGCCAAGTGCCCGATGTCGGAACCCCCTTGGGTAAATCAATTTCAGAACCCGAATTCATTTCTCCAAACCAAGCGCCAGTGGCAAGTTGCAGGGATTGAGGACCATCAATCAACCGAAAGCGTTGCAACCCCCAGACCGCAATGTCCGCCCCCCAGGCCGAAATATTGCTTGAATCAATTTCTCTCGCTGGTGCAGGAACGGATTGGAAAGACTCGGATGAAATCCATCTTGGTTTCCGTTCTCTTGGTTCGATCCATGTCCACTTTTCAACTCCAACAAGATCTGCCGAAGAAAGGGGGGTACCAGGGAGAGCGATTGGACCCGATTGAGGACGACGGATAAACGCGATTAGGAGTTGGTCCCCCAGTACAGAAACCAATCGCCCAAGAGCGCCGGGTGGTGGAGGTACTTCTGGAAGCTTTTGCAGTCTCGCAATTTCATCAGAGCGAATAAGATTCCATCCTGGACCCGTTAGTGCCAAATATGCGCCACGAGAACCAGATTCCTCGTCAGAGTAAACCAATTGTTCTTCTCGAAGCCGTTTCAATTCAGCAGAGACGTGCGGAACTCGAATGGATGTAGATTGGGCGATTTGCGATACGGTTGCCCTTCCTTCCGATAAACGCTCCAGAATTCGGCGACGAACACCACTACGGATGTGCTTTGCAGGTAACGAAAATGCTCCTAATTGCACTTCTTCGGTGTTGTTACCCTCTACCAGACCAATTCCCCCTACTGACACTATCTGAAGCGTTCCGAGTGCCATCCTAGAGAGTATTGTACTTGAATTATTCTATTTGTTACATTTAGTTACGACTCTCCACTGGAAATACGGGGGTTCTTCAATTGTAAGTCGGGATTTCCCGACATAGTGTGCATTTTTGCGTATCTTTACGTAACTAAATTGAAAATCACGCCGTTACGGTTATATGAATGGCAGCAATCGCTCGCAACAGTCGGCATGGACGACCACACCGGAAGCATTGTGTCGCAACACCAAATAATCAAAAAAAGGGGGTAATGAAGATGAAAACAGTAAGAATTCGAGAGAAAATCAAGGCATTCCTAGCAGAACGCCCACGAAACACAGCAGAAATCCTTGAGCACATCAATAGCACAATGCGCCACGGTACGACCAGTCAGCAACTAGGCAACGTACTCAGCAAAGACAAGGATATTGTCAAGGTCGGATACATCAAGCGTTCCGGCATTCTTTCCGGTGGATACGACATCTGCGAGTGGGCTACCCGCATCTGGGTATCCGACAACTACCCCGAATGGGATGGCGAAGGACCCATTCTCATGGATCGCGACCGACGCTGATTCATCAGTCGACGCACAACTGTCGAGCGCCTGGGGCTTAGACCTCAGGTTGCTCGGCATTTTTTTGTTTCAGAACAGA
>CEUJ01000516.1_pt1 | contig 31702 bp, 31 predicted proteins | sample 361531 | NCBI WGS metagenome assembly CEUJ01 (sample SAMEA2622842, study PRJEB7988) | marine metagenome | biome: marine biome (ENVO:00000447); feature: marine epipelagic mixed layer (ENVO:xxxxxxxxx); material: "saline water (ENVO:00002010), including plankton (ENVO:xxxxxxxx)" | depth 140 m | reverse complement strand
AAAAAAGAAAATTTCAATGGAAAAAATAATTTTTAGAAAGTTTTTGTCCGACTTTGTTAGTTTTTTTCTAATTGTCTCTTTGAGCTTGTCTCTTATAGTGTGGATTATTCAATCTGTTAATTACCTTGATTTTATCTCTAAGGATGGGCATGGTTTTAAGGTATATTTTGCATTTATAAGCCTAAATTTCCCGAAAATTTTTTCAAAAGTTATAATTTTTTCTTATTTTATAAGTATGTTTTTTATAATTCAAAAATACCAAACTAATAATGAAATATTAATATTTTGGACTAACGGAATTGGTAAACTAAAATTGATAAATTTTATATTGAAGGTGTCAATTTTTTTTCTTATTATTCAACTTATACTTGTTTACCTTATTGTCCCTAAACTGCAAAGTTACTCCAGAGATTTTATAAGAACATCCAATATAGATTTATTTTCTTCACTCATAACTGAAAAAAAATTCATAGATACTGTTAAAGATTTTACAATTTTTGTGGAAAATATCGATGAAAAAGGGAATATGGAAAATATATATTTAAAAGATAGTATTGATAAATTTAATTCGCAAATTATATCTGCAAAATCTGGATCTATTATTGAACGGGGAAAAGAAAAATATTTAAATCTTAAATTCGGGCATATATTAGATATTGAAAATAATAATTTTAATAAAGCAAAAATTATAAAGTTTAATAATACAACTTTTAATCTTTCAAACTTAAAAAGTAAAACTACCACTTATCCGAAAATACAAGAATTAAATTCAAATATTTTATTTTCATGTGTTAGAAATTTTTTCTTTGGACAGAAAGAAAGTTATGTTTTACCAACATTCAATTGTTCGGAGGCTTCATCAATTAAAAGTGCAAAAGAACTTTTTAACAGATCAATTAAACAAACATACATTTTAGTATTGGGCATTGTTGCTTCGTTTTTGATTTTAATAAATAAATCAAATTCTAAAAATAATTTATATAAAATATTAATTTTACTATCTGGCTTATTGTTACTCATATTTTCAGAAATAAATTCTGAATTTATAAGTTTTTCATTATCAAAAAATATATTCGGTATTTTTATACCAATAATATTTTTAATTTTTGTGTATATTTTAATTTTTAACTTAAATAAAAAAAGTATTTGAACTTATGTACAATAAAATAGTTTTAAAACATATTTATAATGTTTTTTTGACGAGATTTTTTTTTATAACATTAGTATTTTCATCTCTAATATTTATAATGAATATATTAGAAGAGCTAAAATTTTTTACAGATAATAATGAGATCGGAATTGGTTTCCCAATTTTACTTACAACATTAAATTTACCTTCGATTCTTTTTGAAATTTTTCCATTCATTATTTTAATATCAACTCAATTTTTTTTCATAAAATTTCAATACAACGATGAAATTTTAATTTTTAAAAATAATGGAATTAATAACCTAAAATTAATTTCTTATTTATGCCTTTTGGTATTTTTTTTAGGAATCATAATAATATCTATTTTTCACGTAATATCTTCAAATATGAAAAATAATTATTTAGAGTTTAAAAATAAATATACTAAAGATAATAAATATCTTGCTGTGGTTAATGAAAATGGTTTATGGATTAAGGATAAATTAGACAATAAATACATGATTATTCATTCAGGACAAATTGAGAAGAATATTCTTAAAAATTTAGTTATATCCATATACGATGATGAATTTAGAAATCAAAGCAATATAATTGCAAATGAAGCAAATATTACACAAAAGACGTGGTCAATTGATAATGCAATATTAGTAGATAATTTTGGAAAAATTGAAAAGACCGAAAAGATTCTTTTTAAGACAAATTTCGATTATATAAAAATAAACTCACTATTTTCAAATTTAGAGTCTTTGAGTATTTTTGAACTATACAAGCAAAGAAAGGATTTCGAAAGTGTCGGCCTTAATACTTTAGAAGTGGATATTTATTTGAATAAAATTTTTTCAATTCCGATCAGCTTGATAATTTTTGCACTTCTATCATCTATTTTAATGTTGAACATAAAATTAAAAAAATCGAAAAGCTTTATTATAATTTTAGGTATACTTTTATCAGTATCTATATACTACATATATTATTTTTTTGGTTTACTGGGTGCAAATAATAAAATACCGATCTTACTTGCAATATGGTTGCCAAATTTAATTTTGTTTTTAAGCTGTATGATAGGAATAGTAAATATTAATGAAAAATAATTGTCGTTTAATTTATTTAATAATCTTCTCATTGCTTTTTTTATTTAATGCAAATAAAATTTTTGCTGAAGATATTGTTATCGATGCTGAAATTGTAGACATAAAAGAGAAAGGTGATTTAATAGAGGCAAAAGGTTCTGTTACTGTTAAAGACGGAAATTTAGAAATTAAGGGTAATAAAGCGGTATATAATAAATCAAATGATATAGTTGAAATAATTGGAGATGTTTTTTTATATGATCAAAATAGAAATTTTAAGGCTTCCAGTAATAAAATTTCTTTTGATAGAAAGAAAAATTTAATTTCTTCATTTGGTAACACATTTTTTACGTTCTTGGATAAAAATAATTCAAAATCTATACTAACAATAAAAGGTGAAAATTCTTTTTTTGATCAAAATAAAAAGACTTTAGAAATAAAAGAAAATGTATCACTTGTTGATTTTCAAAATAATAGCACAATTTTTTCAGATCATTTAATTTATTTTAAAGAAAACGAAATAATAAAGAGTTTGGGTGAAACAAAAATTAACTTTAATAAACAATTTTTAATTCTTACAAACGATATATCTCTCGAAAAAAATCAAAGAAAATTTTTCTCTGATGAAGAAACTATAATTACTGACAATTTCAAAAATAAGTTTATTTTATCAAGTTTCTATTTTGATATAGAAAATAAAATTTTAAAAGCACAACACTTAAATCTTAATGATTCTGAAGGTAACGTGCTAGAGTTAAAAAATGGATATGTTGATCTGAAAACAAATGAACTAGTTGGATCAGACTTTAATTTTAAATTTAATAAACAAACGTTTGGCAATTCAGAAAATGATCCAAGATTAATTGGAAGGTATATTATTACAAGCAAATCTAAAACTACTATGAAGAAGAGTAGTTTTACAACATGTAAAAACATTGATGGTAAATGCCCGGCCTGGTCGATTTCTGCAGATGAAGTTACACACATAAGAGATAAGAAAAGGATAGAATATAAAAACACATGGCTGAAAATATACGACATTCCGGTAGCCTATTTTCCATATTTCTTTCATCCTGATCCTGAAGTAGAAAGACAATCAGGATTTCTGTTTCCACAATTTTTGAATAGTAGTAATTTAGGATTTTCAACGCAAATCCCTTATTTTAAAGTAATTGATAACAACAGAGATATGACAATTTCTCCAAGAATTTATAATAATAATAATTTGTTTTTGCAAACTGAATACAGACAGGCATTTAAAAATTCAAAGTTGAATACTGACTTTAGTTACAATAAAAAAGATCACTCAAACTCACATTTTTTTGCTGAATTAATTGGTGATTATGAAGACTCATTTTATGAAATAAAATTGGAGACAGTATCTAATAAAAATTACCTTAAAAAATTCCAGATACAGTCTCCTTTAATTAACAATGATAGTTTGCTTAATTCTTCATTGCTTTACGAAAAATATAATGATGAATATAATTTTTCAACCTCAATTAATATTATTGAAGATTTATCAAAAGAAAAAAGTGATAGATTTGAGTTTATTGTTCCAAGTTATAACTTTACAAAAGATATAGCTATAGAAAATAATTTATTCGACAATTTGAATTTTGTTTCAACTGGTAATTTTAGAAAATATAACACTAATATTGATGAAGGTGATATCACGAACCAATTTATATTTAATTCAAATAACAGAGACAAACTTAAAAATTTAGAAACCGATTTCAGTTTTTTATTAAGAAATATAAATACTTATGGAGATTTATCAAATTCATATAAAGAAGGTGCAGATTACAAAGTTTTAGGAAGTGCATTACTAAATTTTGAATTTCCTCTGATAAAAACAACGAACACAAGTAAAAAATATTTAACACCAATCGCATCGTTCAGGTTTAGTCCAAATAAGGGTTTAAATTTAAAAGATGAAAAAGTTAATTTAATTAATTTTTCAGATTTATTTATAATTGACAGGATAAATGATAAAACTGTTGAAGCAGGTGGATCGGCTACATTAGGTTTCGAATATAAAAATCAAGATAATTTTAATAAAGATAAGCTTAAATTTGGGTTAGCAATAAATTTGAGAAATAAGGAAGATGAGGATTTACCAGTAAGTTCGTCATTAGGTAAAAAAACTTCGGATTTAATAGGTTATTCAGGAATAAATATAACAGAAAATTTAAGTTTAAATTATAATTTTTCTATAGAACAAAATTTAAGTGGCACAAATTATAGTTTACTATCAGCTATATATAGTGGAAATAAATTTAAAACTTCTTTTGAGTATTTAGAAAAAAGTGCTCATATAGGAGACGAAAGTTATTTAAATAATATTACAGAACTTGAGATAGATGGATCGAATTCAATAGCATTTGAAACAAATAGAAATATAGATAAAAATTTAACTAATTATTACAACTTAATATATGAGTATAGAAATGATTGCTTAAAAGCCTCGGTTATTTACAATAAACAATTTTATCAAGAAGATAATGTAAATTCAGGTAAAAATATTTTCTTTAAAATTTCATTTATACCTTTTGGTGATATAAACACATCAAATTTAAATGATTAAAAAAAATACTATAAATATTACAATAATTTTTTTCTTAATTAGTTTTTTTTCTTTAAATGTTGCTGCTAAAATTAATACTTCAATATTAATGAAAATTAATAACGAAATTGTAACAAATATTGATTTAGAAAATGAAAAACAATTTTTGCTTTTATTGAATCCAAACATGAAAAGTCTATCCAAAAGCCAAATTGAAAAGATTGCCAAAAGCTCACTTATAAACAGAAAAATTAAAGAAATTGAACTAAATAAGTATTTTGAAATAGATACAATTGAATTTGGAAATGCATATTTTGAAAATTTTATAAGAAATTCAATTTTTAAGAATCAGGATCTGCTTAACACAAAACTTAAAGAGTATAATGTTGAATTGTTAGATTTTAAAAGAAATATAGTTTTAGATAATCTTTGGAAAGAATTTATTTTTGATAAATTTAAATCTAAAATAAAAGTTGATGTAAATAAATTAAGACAACAATTAAATAATCAAAAAAATCAAATTGAGGAAATAAATATAAGCGAAATTTTATTTAAAATTGAAGGGGATGTTACGCTCAAAGAATTATCAAATAAAATTTATGCGGAAATTGAAAAATCTGGTTTTGAGGCGACAGCTGGAATGTTTAGTATTTCGGACAGCAAAAGCTATGGGGGGAAAATTGGTTGGATAAAATCTAATCAAATTTCAAAAGAAATATTTTCTCAAATTGACAAAAATAGACAGATAACTGATCCTATTAAAACTTCTCAAGGTTATTTAATTTTAAAAATTAATGATAGAAGAGATGTTAATCAAAAAATTGACTTTGATGAAGAATTAAAAAAATTAATCAATATTGAAACAAGTAAGGAGTTAAATAAATTAGGATTTATATATTTTAACAAAATTAAAAAAAGGATTTTTATAAGTGAAAGCTAAAAAGCCGATTTTAATTATATTGGGAGAGCCAAACAGCGTTTTTGTCGAATTAATATCGAAAGTAATATCTAATAAACTATTAAAACAAATAAATAGACCAATAATATTGATTGGATCAGAAAATTTACTTAACGCACAGTTGAAGGTACTTAAAAGAAAATTATTATATAAGAAAATTGAAAAAAATGAGCTGGATAACAAGCTACAAAAAAAAATTTATTTAATAAATGTAAATTATAATTTTAAAAAAGCATTCGAAAAAATTTCATACAAATCTAGAAGATATATCTCTAATTGTTTCTTTGAAGCATTAAAATTATTAAATACAAAACAGAGTAATATTATTATAAATGGTCCCATTTCAAAAAAATATTTTTTGCGAAATAAATTTCCCGGTATTACAGAGTATATTCATGCTAAGTCGAAGAAAAGAAAGTCTAATAGACCAGTTATGTTAATTTTTAATAAAAGTTTGTCCGTCTCCCCGATTTCAACTCATATTCCTTTAAAATATGTTTACAAAAAAATTAATATAAAAAATATAGTGTCTAACGTCATGATTATTAATAGCTTTTATACCAGGTTACTGAAAATTAAACCTAAGATAGCGCTGCTTGGATTAAATCCTCACTGCGAGACAAAATTGAAATATAATGAAGAAATTAAAATTATTAAACCAGCTATTAAAAAGCTAAGAAGAAAAAAAATTAATGTAACGGGGCCGTATTCAGCGGATACTTTTTTTTTAAAACATAATTTAAAAAAATATAATTCGGTTGTAGGAATGTACCATGATCAAGTTTTAACCCCATTCAAAACTCTTTATAATTTTGATGCTTCTAATATCACTTTAGGATTGCCTTTTATCAGACTATCTGTTGATCATGGACCCAATGAAAATATGTTAGGGAAGAATAAATCAGACACAAAATCTTTAAAAAATATTTTTAATTTTATAGTTTCAATTAAATGAAAATTATTCCAAAAAAGTCTCTTGGACAAAATTTTCTATTAAATAAAGAAATCATTAAAAAAATCGTTGAAGTTGGAGAAATTACAAATGACAATACCGTAATTGAAATTGGACCTGGTACTGGTAACTTATCAGAGGAAATTTTAAAAAAAAAACCTAAAAGATTTATAGCAATTGAAAAAGATAAAAATCTATTTAATAAGCTTCAAAAAAAATTTAATAATAATATTGAAATTATTAATCAAGATATCTTAAAATTTAATTGGGAGTTATTTACTAATCAAAAAATTATAGTTTACGGTAATTTACCCTACAATATTTCATCAAAATTACTAATTGATTGGATTAGACTACCAAATTTAAATAAAATTTTTAATAAATTTGTTTTGATGTTTCAAAAGGAGGTTGCAGACCGTATTGTTGCTGAAGTTAATACCAAAAAATATGGAAGATTAACAATTTTAACAAATTGGAAATTGAACGCTAAAAAAATAATGGATATAAACCCAGAAAACTTTTTTCCTAAACCCAAAGTTAAAAGCTCTTTGGTCTATTTTGAGCCAAAACAAGAAAATTTTTTATTTAAAAATTCTAGAAATTTAGAAAGAGTAACAGATATTTTTTTTCAAAATAAAAGAAAAATGATCAAAAAACCTTTAAATATTTTATTTAATGACTCAGAAAAAATAATAAATAAATTCAATTTAAAATTTTCTTTGCGTCCTCAAAATATCGATACATCGACATTTTTTAAAATTTCAAAAGAATATGAAGATAAAGATAGTTAGACTAATTTACTTATATGTTTTTCAATTATTGATCTATCATATGTTATAGTTTGATCTAAATAGCCTATTATTTCATTGTAACACCTGTTTAAGTCTTCGTTAATCACAACGTAATCATAATCAACCCAATGCAAAACATCTTTATCAAATTGTTGCATTCTCATCTGTATAATTTGCTCTTTGCTTTCACCTCTTGAAATAAGTCTCTGTAAAAGAACTTCTTTTGATGGTGGCAAAATAAAAAAAGTAATTAAATCATATTTTAATGTTTGTTTTTTTATTTGTTCTGTCCCCTGCCAATCTATATCAAATAAAACATTAAAACCTTGACTGAGATTTTGAAAAACTTTTTCTTTTGTAGATCCATACATATTTTGAAATACTTGTGCGTACTCTAAAAAAGAATCTTTATCTATGAGACTTTTAAATTCGTGTTTTGAAATAAAGTAGTAGTCTTTTCCATTAATTTCATTAATTCTAGGCTCTCGTGTTGTATGTGAAATGGAAATTCTGTATTTTTTTTCTTCAGATATCTTTTTGACTAGTGTTGTTTTGCCTGCACCCGACGGTGATGATAAAATTATCATTTTGCCGTCTTTTGATGAAAGCATTAAAATCTAATTAGCTTTGCTCTCTATAAATTTAATCGCATCGCCAACAGTCAAGATTTTTTCAGCTTCGCTGTCAGAAATTTCTGAACCAAATTCTTCTTCGAATGCCATTACTAATTCAACTGTATCCAAACTATCAGCTCCTAGATCATCAATGAAACTAGACTCGTCGGTAACTTTAGCTTCATCAATACCCAAGTGATCTGCAACAATTTTTTTTACTTTACTTGAAATATCATCTGCCATGGTATTAATCCTTTTTTTACGTTAATAGTTATTTACTTATGTTTGTCAACTAAAATACATACCTCCGTTAACATGTATTGTTTCTCCTGTAATGTAATTTGACATATCAGAGCACAAAAAAGCTGTACAATCAGCTATATCTTGCGGAGTGCCAAATCTATCTAGTGGTATTTTTGCTTTGAGTTGATTCTTATATTCGTCATTTATTTTTTCAGTCATAGCCGTATCTATAAATCCAGGCGCAATACAGTTTACTGTTATATTTTTTTTTGCATACTCTAGGGATAAACTTTTAGACATTGAAGTTACACCGCCTTTTGATGCAGAGTAGTTTGCTTGGCCTAAATTACCAGTATGACCTACAACTGATGTGATATTAATAATTTTTCCTGATCTTTTTTTCAACATTTTTTTAATTGCAAATTTTGATAAAAGAAATGTCGAAGTAAGATTTACTCCTATAACTTTGTCCCATTCCTCTTTATCCATTCGTATTGCTAAATTATCTTTAGTGATACCAGCGTTATTTATTAAAACATCTATTTTATCTCCTAACTCTGAATTGCATCTATCTATAAAGCTATCTAATTCATCATGATTTGAAATATCTTGCTTAATTGTAATTATTTTTTTAAATTTGCTTTTCAATAGGTCTAACTTTTTTTCATTAGTGCCCGTAACCAATAAATTTGCATTTAGAGATTGTAAAGTTTGAACAATAGAATCGCCTATTCCACCAGTGGCCCCAGTTAAAATAATATTTTTATTTTCTAAATTAATCATAATTCTATACCTTGAATATCCTCAACTGTTTCAATATTCAATACTTTTACATCTTTATTTATTCTTTTAATTAAGCCAGACAATACTTTTCCTGGTCCGATCTCAACAAATGTTGTTGTCCCATTCAAAATCATATATTCTATGCTTTCTCGCCATCTTACCGGGCTTTCAATTTGATTAATTAATAAATTTTTTATTTCCTCCACTCCTGTATATTTTTTGGCGGTAACATTTGATACTACATTGTATTCAGGATTTTCTAAAACTTCATTTTTTATTGCATTTTGCATTTTAAAAGTCGCTGATCTCATTAATTCACAATGAAATGGTGCGCTTACTGGTAATTTGATATTTTTGATTTTTTTTTCTTTCAGTATTGATGAGAATTTTTCTAACTCTTTATTTCTACCACTTAGTATTAGTTGGCCTTTAGAATTATCGTTTGCTAGATAACATTTTATTTTGTTTGAGTTTTCATTTATTATTTTCTTTAATTCTTCTGTTTCTATACCCAAAACTGCCAACATGCCTCCTTCTCCTAAAGGTACGGCAGACTGCATGGCTTCACCTCTAATTTTCAGTAAATTTAACCCCTGCTCAAGTGATAAACTTTTTGCGGCTGTCAAAGCAGTATATTCACCTAATGAATGACCTGCAAAAAAATTTAATTTATTTTCAAAGAAATTTGTTTCTGTTTTTAAAATTTCGCAAATCAAATATCCCACAAGATAAATTGAAGGTTGAGTAAAAATTGTTTGATTTAGTTTTTCTTGTGGTCCTCTAAATATAAGTTCTGAAATCTTATAACCCAAAATATCATCAGCATTTTTGATAATTTTTTTTGAATATTCAAATTTTTCGTATAAATCAGATCCCATTCCTACTTTCTGTGAACCTTGACCAGGGAAAACCAATGAAATCATTATAAATTTAAATATTTTTTATGTTGTAATTAAAATTTTATAATAGTATATCCTGCTTTTTTTTAAACTATGAATTTTTACGAACATACTATTATTGCTAGGCAGGATATAAGTCCGGCTCAACTTAAGCAAGTCGAAGATAAATATAAAAAAATAATTGAAAATAATGAAGGAAATTTATTAAAAACCGAGAAATGGGGATTAATGAATTTATCATACTTAATCAAAAAAAATAAAAAGGGTAATTATATTCACTTTAAAATTGAAGGAAGTGGAAAAACAATATCAGAATTAGAAAAGAATGAAAAAATTGATAAAAATCTTTTAAGATATTTAACTATAAGAGTAAAAAATATGGATTTAGATACAAATTATTTTGAAAAAAATAATGACGATAAGTTTAAAAAAGATGAGTACGGTTCAAAAAATGAAAAATAAAAAATTTAAAAGAAGTTCAAGTCAGAGTAACTTTGCAAAACTAAGTATCTTTCAAAATCAAAAATTTAAATTTAAAAAAAAATGTCCTTTATCTGGAAAAGGTGCACCAAAAATTGATTATAAAAATATTCGATTACTAAAAAAATATGTATCTGAAAATGGTAAGATATTACCATCAAGAATAACTTCTGTTAGTTTAAAAAAACAAAGAGAATTATCTTTGTCTGTTAAAAGAGCAAGAAATTTAGCATTAATATAATCAAATTATGAAAGTTGTATTACTAGAAAATTTAAGAAAGTTAGGAACAATAGGAGAAATTATTAATGTTAAAAGAGGTTATGCAAGAAATTTTCTTATACCTGAAAAAAAAGCATTATTTGCATCAGAAGCAAATATACAGCAAGTAGAAAAGATAAAATCTGATTTAAATAAAAAGGACCAAGAGAAGAAAAAATCTGCAAAAGATATTGCAGAAAAATTAAAAAATAAGTCCTACGAAATAAAAAAACTTGTAACAGAAAACAAGGAATTATACGGATCTGTCAAACCGTCAGAAATTTCAAAGATAATAATGAATAAAGAAAATATTGAATTAAGCTCATCTATTATTCAACCTGTTACAGAAATCAAATCTGTAGGTGAATTTAAAGTTTTATTAAATTTACACTCTGAAATAGAGGTATTTATTAAAATAAAAGTAATACCAGAAGATATTGTAAAGTAGTTATACATTTTTTTCCCCATATTGATTATTAGTTGTTAAGTGTATTAATCTAAATTAATTATACTTATGGAAAAATTAAATTTAGTAAAAACATCTTTTGAACAATTACCTAATAATATTGAAGCTGAACAAGCTGTTCTTGGGTCTATTTTAGTCTCTAACGAAATCTTTGATGATATATCTCCCATAATAAATAGTAAAAACTTTTTTGATCCAATGCACCAAAAAATTTTTTCTGCTGTGGAAAAATTAATATTTAGTGGAATGTTAGCAAATCCAATTACGCTAAAAAATTTTTTTGAAAACGAAAAAGATGATTTAAATATTCCTGAATATTTAATAAAAATAACTAAATTTTCATCTTCTACAAGGCAAGCTCTTGAGTATTCAAAATTAATTTATGATCTTTTTGTTAAAAGAGAGCTAATAAAAATTTCAGAAAATCTATCTTTTACAGCTAAATCTAGTGACTTAAATACAAATGGTAAATCTATTATAGAAGATACAGAAAAAACTTTATTTGATTTAGCTGAAAAAGGAAATTTTAATTCCTCATTAATTAAATTTGACGAAGCTATGAGACAAACTATCGAGATGGCCTCTAATGCTTATAAAAATGAAGAAGGTATTGTTGGGGTTCCAACAGGCTTAACCGAACTAGATGGTAGACTTGGAGGACTTCATAAATCTGATTTAGTTATAATTGCAGGTAGACCTTCTATGGGAAAAACTGCACTTGCAACAAATATAGCTTTTAATGCAGCAAAAAAAATTCAGGAAGATAATAAGAAATCTAGTGTCGCTTTTTTTTCATTAGAGATGTCTTCAGAACAATTATCAACAAGGATAATTTCCGAACAATCAAGGATAAAATCTAATGATATTAGAAGAGGTAAAATTTCGGAGGAACAATTTGATAAGTTTATTGAAACTTCTAAAAATATTTCTGAATTACCTTTATATATTGATGAGACACCAGCAATATCAATAGCTGCATTAAGTAATCGAGCAAGAAGAATTAAAAGATTGTTTGGTTTGGATTTAATAGTTATTGACTACATTCAATTGATGAGAGCAAGTAGAACAAGAGATGGGAGAGTTCAAGAGATCTCAGAAATTACACAAGGATTGAAAGCTTTAGCTAAAGAATTAAGTGTGCCTGTTTTAGCTTTATCTCAACTATCTAGAGCTGTAGAACAACGAGACGAAAAAAAACCACAGTTATCTGATCTTAGAGAATCAGGATCAATAGAACAAGATGCAGATGTTGTTATGTTTGTGTTTAGAGAAGCTTATTATTTACAAAATAAGGAACCTCGGCCAGCCACAGTAGAACATGCCGAGTGGCAAGCAAAAATGAATGAAGTCTCGCATTTAGCTGAGCTAATAATTCAAAAGCAAAGACATGGTCCCACAGGCACAGTCATGCTAGAATTTGAAGCAATGTTTACGAAATTTAAAGATCTTCAAAATTCTTAATTATAATTATATAAGCAAATAATTGATGTTAGTTCAAATATATAAAAAAAATATTATAGAAAAACCAAAATTCGTATTTTTACTTTTAATCTTTCTTCTTATAATATCTCTATTTTATTCAAAAGATTTTCGTTTAGATGCATCATCTGAAACACTTCTTATAGAGGGGGATCCAGATTTAAAATATTTAAATGAGATAAATCAAAGATATGGATCTAAAGAATTTTTAGTTCTTACATATACTCCAAATAAAGAGATGATATCTGATAGTTCAGTAAATAATTTATTGAGCCTAAAATATAAAATTCAGAGTCTAGATTGGGTTCATAACGTAATTACAATTTTAGATATCCCCTTATTAAATACTAAAGATGAAACATTAAATGATAAACTCCAAAATTTTAGTACATTGAAAAGTGAAGGAGTTAACAGAGAAGAAGGTTTTAATGAAATATTAAATAGTCCAGTTTTTAAAAACTTTGTAATTAGTGAAGATGGAAAAACCTCAGGAATAATTGTTTATCTCAAAGAAAAAGAAAGTGAGCCTATTTTTAAAAATAAGAGAGAAAAAGATAATTATAGAGATAAAATTAAAAAAAAAAATCATGAAAACATATTAGAAATAAGGGATGTCATAAAGGGTTATAAAGAAATTGGAAAAATTCACTTAGGAGGAATACCAATGATAGCCGACGATATGATGACTTTTATTAAAAATGATATTGTTGTTTTCGGATTGGGTGTTTTATTATTTATAATTATTACTTTATGGTTTGTATTTAGAAAATTAATTTGGATAATTATACCAATTTCAAGTTGCCTTTTATCTGTAATAATTATGATTGGATTGTTAGGTATTCTGGGCTGGAAAGTAACAGTTATATCTTCTAACTTTATTGCATTAATGCTCATACTTACAATGGCAATGAATATTCATATGAGTACCAGATTTCTTCAATTAAAAAAAAATAATCCAAGTTTAAAAAAAAATGATTTAATTTTAATGACATGCCAAAAAATGTTTTGGCCAATCATCTACACTGTTTTAACAACAGTTTGCGCTTTTTTGTCGTTAATATTTAGCGAAATAAAACCAATTATTGATTTTGGAAAAATGATGACTTTAGGTTTATTTTGTTCGTTTATAGTTACTTTTACTTTACTTCCAACTCTCTTGAATTTTTTAGATGATATAAAAATTTATACTAAAGAAAATCAAGAATCGAAAATTACTAATTTTTTTGGAAATTATACTTCAAATAATAAAAATATAATATTTTTGTTTTCTATATTTATAATATCTCTAAGTATTTTTGGAATAAGTAAGTTAGAGGTTGAAAATAGTTTTATAAATTATTTTAAAAAAAATACTGAGATTTACAAAGGTATGAAATTGATAGATGATAAATTAGGAGGTACAACTCCATTGGATGTTATAATTAAATTTCCAAAAACTGAAGTTGATGCGACTGACAAGGAGGATGAAGATTGGGGCGATTTAAGTGATGAAGATAACGAAAAATATTGGTTTACAAAAGACAAAATAGATAAAATTGATAAAGTACACAAATACTTAGATGGTTTACCTGAAGTTGGTAAAGTTTTATCTTTTTCCTCAATTGTTGAAGTAGCTACAAAATTAAATAATGATAAACCACTTGGTACACTTGAAATGGGGGTTTTGTACTCTAAAGTGCCAGAAACAATTAGAAAAGAAATAGTAGATCCTTATATTTCAATCAAAGACTCCGAAGCAAGAATAAGTCTTAGAATAAAAGATTCTCTTCCCACCCTAAGGAGAAATGATCTGATTAATAAAATAAATCAGGATTTAGAAAGCAAACTTGAATTTAAAAAAGAAGAATTCAAGTTAGCAGGTGTTTTAATATTATTTAACAATCTTCTCCAAAGTCTTTTCAAATCACAAATATTAACTCTAGGTTTTGTAATGATCGGTATATTTATAATGTTTTTTATTTTGTTTAGAAATATTAAATTATCTTTAATTGGTGTAATCCCAAATTTTATAGCAGCTTTTTTTATTTTAGGAATTATTGGTTTTTCAAATATACCTCTAGATATGATGACAATAACCATTGCGGCAATCACGATTGGTATTGCTGTAGATAATAGTATTCATTATATTTATAGGTTTAGAGAGGAATTTAAAAAAATCAAAGATTACAAAAAAACTCTTACATATTGCCATTCAACAGTAGGTATAGCAATTTTAAATACCTCAATAACTATTGTATTTGGATTTTCAATTTTAGTTTTATCAAATTTTATTCCAACAATTTATTTTGGAGTATTTACAGGAATAGCAATGATGTTAGCAATGATATCTGTTTTAACATTATTGCCAGCTTTATTAATTAAATTTAAACCATTTGGATCAAATTAATCTAATGGAATTTTTTTTTGACTTATTAAAGTTAATCTCTTTATTTGATATTATTTATTTAATTATAACAATACTGTCTCTAGTGAAGTGTTATAAAAAAGGTTTTGTTTTAAGTTTACTCTCTGCATCAAAATGGTTGTTAGCTTATGTTATTACATTGTATTTATTTCCTAAAACGAAACCATATGTCGGAGATATAATCGATAATGAGTATGTTTTAGATATAGCTCTTGGTGCATGTTTGTTTATTATTGTTATTTTTTTTATCTTATTAATCAATAAAGGTATCGGTAAAGCTGTTACTTATACAGGAATCGGTGGTTTAGATAAAATTTTTGGGTTCTTTTTTGGATTTTTAAGAGGGTATATTATTTCGGTGTGTGTTTTTGCAACCGTGGATATAATTTATAATTCAGATAAATGGTCAATTGACACTGATAACTCGTACAGCTTTGAATTAGTTGAAAAAGGAAGTAACTATCTTATAAAAGAATTTCCAGACAAAAAGAAATATGAAGATGCAAAAGAGAAAGTACAAGATCTATAGTGCTAAATTAAAAGAGGAGTGTGGAGTATTTGGTATAAGTAATTTTGAAGATGCTTCTGCGCTGACTGCGCTTGGACTTCATGCTCTTCAACATAGAGGGCAAGAAGGATGTGGAATAGTATCTTACGATGGAAATAAATATTATTCTGAAAAACGATTTGGTCTGGTTGGTGATAATTTTAATAATGAAAAAGTTCTAAAGAAATTACCTGGTAAATTCGCAATTGGTCATAACCGGTACAGTACTACAGGAGGCACAACCTTAAGAAATATACAGCCTTTTTTTGCTGATACACACGCTGGAGGAATTGGTGTTTCTCATAATGGAAATCTTACAAATGCACTTACTATAAGAAAAAAATTAGTAGAAGATGGCGCAATATTTCACTCAACATCTGATACTGAGGTAATAATTCAACTAATTGCTAAGTCAAAAAGAGCAACCACAATTGAAAAGATTACAGATGCTATTTTTCAAATCCAAGGTGGCTATGCATTAGTGATGATTGCGGCAAATAAATTAATTGGTGTTAGAGATCCTCTTGGAATAAGGCCATTAGTAATTGGAAAATTAAAAAATTCATACGTTTTAGCTTCTGAAACCTGTGCTTTAGATATTATAGGTGCTAAATTTTTAAGAGAAGTGGAAAATGGAGAGATAGTAATAATAGAGAATAATGATCTTAAAAGTATAAAACCCTTTCAAGTAAAAAAACCTAGGCCTTGTATTTTTGAATATATTTATTTTTCAAGACCTGACAGTATTTTAAACGGAAAAACTACATATGAGTTTAGAAAAAAATTTGGAGAGCAGCTGGCTAGCGAGGATAATATTAAAGCTGACATGGTAGTTCCGGTTCCTGATTCTGGGAATGCTGCAGCTTTAGGTTATAGTCAAAAAACAAAAATAAATTTTGATTTAGGTCTGATTAGAAATCATTATGTAGGTAGAACTTTTATTGAGCCAGCTCAAAAAATCAGAAGTTTAGGAGTAAAATTAAAATTAAATGCAAATAAAAGTTCAATTAAAGACAAGAAAATAATTTTGATTGATGATTCTCTTGTGAGAGGTACGACCTCATATAAAATAGTGAAAATGCTTTACGATGCTGGTGCAAAAGAAATCCATGTAAGAATTGCAAGTCCTGAGATAAAATATCCCGATTTTTATGGTGTTGATATGCCAACTAGAGAAGAGCTTCTTGCGGCAAATAAGTCAGTAAGTGAAATTTGCAGTTATATCGGAGCAAAGTCCTTAAAATTTCTATCTATAAATGGCTTATACAAAGCAATGGGTTTCAAAGAAAGAAATAATAATTATCCTCAACTAACTGATCATTATTTTACTGGTGATTATCCTATTGAAATTATTGACGAATTAGGAGAAAATAAAATAACACAACTTTCACAGCTTAGCTCTGGATCAAATAGTTGATTATGAAAAAAGTTAGTTTTACAGAAATGAAAAATGGAACAAAAGAAGATTATCTTTTTTTGGATAAACATGAGAGAAAATATGCTGGTGAAACTGCTGATAGAATAATTAAATTTATGTCAGGATTAACGGAAACACTTGAAGGGTACCAAGTTTCTAGACTTGAACATTCACTTCAAAGTGCAACAAAAGCATTTAGAAATGGGGAAAGTGAAGAATTAGTAGTTGCTGCCCTACTCCATGATATTGGTGATGAATTAGCACCAATGAATCATTCAGAGTATGCAGCTGCAATTTTAAAACCATATGTAAGCGAAAAAACACATTGGATTGTAAAAATGCATGGGTTATTTCAAACCTTTTATTATGTCCATCATCTTGGTGGAAACAGATATAAAAGAGAGGAATACAAAGATCACAAATACTATCAAGCAACTGTAGATTTCTGTGAAAATTATGACCAAGGTTGTTTTGATCCGAATTATGATTCATTGCCGTTAGAGCATTTTGCTCCAATGGTAAAAAGAGTTTTTTCAAGAAAACCCTATACTTCATAAAAAGTAATTATATTAATTATGGAAAATGCGCTAAAGAATGAAAAGAGTCCGTATCTTCAGCAACATAAAGACAATCCAGTTAAATGGTTTGCTTGGAACAAAGACAGTTTAGAAAAAGCCAAAAAAGAAAAAAAACCCATATTTTTAAGTGTTGGATATGCAAGTTGTCATTGGTGTCACGTCATGGCTCATGAAAGTTTCGAGAATAATGAAACTGCAAAAATAATGAATGAAAAATTTATAAACATTAAAGTAGATAGAGAAGAAAGACCAGATCTTGACTTTATATTCCAAAGAAGCTTAGGTATTTTAACTGGGGCGCAAGGAGGCTGGCCACTTTCAATGTTTTTAGATGAAAATGCTGTTCCTTTTACTGGTGGCACGTATTTCCCTCCAAAAGAATTTCAAGGAAGACCAAGTTTTGTAAATGTTTTAGAAAATGTTTCAAAGGTTTATGAAGACAACAGAGACAAAATATTAAATCAAGCAAAACAAATGAAGGAAGTTTTTAAAAATCTTAATCAAAAAAACTCTGTTCTTAAACAAGACTTAGAACCTTATATTGAAAAAATTATAAATTATACAGATGATATAAATGGGGGTTTGAAAGGTGCTCCTAAATTTCCACAATTTTATATCTTCGATAGTATTCTTCATTTTTATTCAAAAACAAAAAATAAGAAGTATTTAGATGTTGTTAAGAAACTACTATTAAGTCTCTCTTCAAAAGGTATTTATGATCACCTAGAAGGTGGAATATCAAGATATACGGTTGATGAAAAATGGATTGTTCCACATTTTGAAAAGATGCTTTACGATAATATTCAATATGTGAATTTATTAAATAATTATTTATGTTTAGAGCAAAATAATTATTTAAAGAAAAAATTGAAACAAACAATTAAATTTATAAATTCAGAATTCATTACAAGTAATAATTTACTTGGTTCGGCTTATGATGCAGATAGCGATGGCGTCGAGGGAAAATATTACGTATGGAAATATTCTGAATTAAGTGAAATTTTAGGGACCTTTTTGGAAGTATTCAAAAAAAAATATCACATATCTGAAGAGGGAAATTTTGAAGGCTCAAATATATTAATTGAAAATTCATTTATAGTCTCAAACGAAGATTTTAAAAAAATTGAGGAATTAGAAGCTATTCTCTTGAAAATTAGAAAAAAAAGGAACAAGCCATTTTTTGATGATAAATCACAAACTGATTTGAATGCATATTGGATATATGTGAATTTTTATTCTGCAATAGTTCTTAACGACAAAACACTTTACGAAAAATCTATAAAAAATTTTGAACACATTAATAAATTTTATAAAAACAAAATATACCATTGTTACTATAATGATAAAAAGATTGACGTTTTTTTAGAGGATTATGTTTATATTTGTTTGCTTTTATTGTCCCATTACGAATTAAGAAATGATCAATCGTCTTTAGAAAAATGTAAAAATTTAATGGAAGAAGCATGGAATAAATTTTTTAATTTTGAGGAAAAAATATTACAAAAAAATAATGTTGATTCAAATGATCTATATGTCGAGCCTATTGATATAAACGACAATAATATACCAAACGGGAATAGTATTTATTTATTTATTTCCAATAAATTAAATAACATTTCACCAGCTAAAAAATGGAATGATAAAATTGAAGAATTATCCAAATCATTTCACTCTTTAATAAACTCTAATTTCTCTCAAATGTTTAGTTATATTAAAGTTTTAGATATCTGTGATGAAAACATAACTATTACAATAAACTCAAAAGATCACAATATCATCGAAAAAATATTAGAGATTTCAATAAAAAAATTTATGGATAAAGCTACAATTATATATAAAGAGGACAATTGTGAGGATTATTTTATAATTTGTAAAAACCAAACATGCTCACCAAAATTAAATAACTTTGAGGAAGTTAATAATTATTTAAAAAATTTATGATAATTAAAGAGAATTTTATAAAATATTTTGAGGCTGGAATAAAAAAGAGTAATAATTGTGGTGTAGGTATAGAACACGAAAAATTTGTTTTTTTTAAAAATAAAAGAGTTGATTATTTCTCAATTTTGAAATTATTTGAAAAACTCTATGAATTCGGTTGGGAGCCAATAAAAGAGAATAAAAATATTATTGCACTTAAAAAAGGCAATAAAAACATTACCTTGGAACCAGGTAATCAAATAGAATTATCAGGAGAAAAATTGAGAAATATTCATCAAACTTGTGGTGAGTCACAAGAGTATTTATTTGAATTAAATCAATCATTAAAAAAATTAAATTATAATTTAATTAGCTCTGGGTTTGATCCAATTTCAAATATCAAAGAAATTCCATCAAATCCAAAAAGAAGGTATGAACTTATGACTAAGATTATGCCGTTATTTGGCAAATTAAGTTTAGACATGATGTATAGAACATGTGGTACTCAAATAAATATTGATTACATTTCTGAAAAAGACTTTAGTAAAAAGTTTTTTGTGGTTAACCGACTTGCTCCAATTACAATTGCACTATTTTCCAATTCAGCAATAGTTGAAAAAAACAAAAGTGGTTATTTATCTTATAGATCTCATGCTTGGCAGAACACTTATAGGGGAGGATTACCTAAGATATTTCTTGAAAATATGGACTTTGAAAAATATGCGGATTTTAGTTTAAATTATCCAATGTTATTTATAAAAAGAAAAGATCAATATATAGATGCTAAAAATAAAACATTTCAAAACTTTATAGACGGAGAAGTTGAAAATGTTTCAGCAACTGAAAATGACATTGTTGATCATCTAAGCACAATCTTTACAGAAAATAGATTAAAAAAATATATTGAAATTCGTTCTATGGATGCCTGTGGCTGGGATTGTTTATGTGCTGGCCCTGCCTTTTTTATAGGTTTACTCTACGGAAATTTAGATGAAGTATTTGATGTTATTAAAAGATGGAATATAGATGAAATAATGAAAGCCTACAAAGAATCTCCAAAAAAAGGATTAAATACAATTTTAGGAAATAAGTCTATTTTAGATTGGTCTAAAATCCTTTTTGATATATCAAGAAAAGGTCTTGAGAATAGGAATGAATTGAATAGTAAAAAACAAAATGAGGTTAAATTCTTAAGTCATATCAAAAATATTATAGAAACTAATAGTACTAATGCAGAAGAAATTATGACTAAATATTTAAAGGATAAAAATTTTTTTTCTGTGCATGAAAAATAAAATTTTAGCCATACAAGGTAATAATCTAAAAAAATTAAATTATAAAAACGATACAACAATTTTCTTAGCTAAAGAAGCTCAAAACAAAGGTGCAAAAATTTTCTATTATGAGCCTAAAGATATATTTATCAAAAATAACGAAATTTATGCGGCAGGAAAATTTATAAAAATATTTAATAATGATAAATTTTTTAAAATTTTGAGCAAAAGAGTAATCAAATTAGAAATGTGCAGTTATTTACTTATTAGACAAGATCCTCCTTTTAATATGGACTATATAACTACTACTTACTTTTTAGATAGGCTTAAAACTGTTAAAATTGTTAATAATCCAACATCAATAAGGAATGTATCAGAAAAATTATATTCTCATGAATTTAAAAAATATATGCCTCCTTCTATTTTTACTTCAAGAATTTTAGACATAACCAATTTTCTCAAAAAAAATAAGCTTACTATTATAAAGCCTATTCATGGACATAGTGGTAATAATATTAAACTTTTAAAAGGCACAATTCGCAAAAATTTTCTAAAAAAATATTTAAAAAAACACAGATATGTTATGTGTCAAAAATTTTTACCTGGAATAATTCACGGTGATAAAAGAGTTTTTATAATCAACGGTAAAGTATGTGGATGTATATCCAGAATTCCAAAAAAAGGCTCCATACTAAGCAATTTAAGCAAAGGTGGAACTGCTGTTGCGTCAAATATCTCTAAAAAAGAAAAATTAATTTCTAAAGTAATTGCAAAAAAACTAATAAAAGACGGAATTTATTTCGCCGGTATAGATTTTATATCTGAAAAATTAAATGGAGATATAAACGTCACTTCGCCTACTGGATTAAAAAATTACTTTGATTTAACTGGGATTAACCTAGCTAAAATTTTTTGGAAAAATATCTAAATATGGAAAATTTAACAAATCAACAAAAAGGTTCTTTAATGGCTTTCGTGGCTGTTATGTTCATAACCCCAGATTCTTTATTTATAAGGCTCTCGAATTTAGAAACATGGGGATTAGTTTTTTATAGAGGTGCTATCCCATTTGTCGTTGTTTTGTTTGGTATGTTAATTATTTATAAATTAAATTTTTTTAAATTACTTATTGGAAATTCTATTTACGGTGTAAGTTACATTTTTACTTTTTCATTAACTAATATTACTTTTGTTTTATCTATACAAAATACAAACGTTGCAAATACCCTTGTAATGATTGCATTAGCGCCAATGCTTTCGGCTATATTTGGAAAAATTTTTTTAAAAGAAAAGCCAGATAGAAACACTATAATTGCGATATCCATCACATTCTTAAGCGTTCTTTATATATTTTATGACTCATTGAAAGTTGGAAATATTTTAGGTGATGTCTTGGGCTTTGTTACAGCAGCAGGTCTAGCCGCTGGTGCAACAATTATTAGGGCTGGAAGGAAAATTAATTTAGTCCCCTCTGCTGTTGTTGGTAAATTAGTTGTAGCATTGGTAGCATTGTTTTTCATAGATAGTTTTGAGTTAAAAAATAACGATATTTATATTATTCCAGCAATGTGTATACTTTGTGTAGCTATACCATTTGTTTTAGTAACTATAGCACCAAGGTATATTACTGGTGCTGAAGTAAATCTATTTTTTTTGCTTGAAACAATATTCGGACCAGTTTGGGTTTGGTTAGTAATTAAAGAACAGCCTTCTCTAGAAACTATTCAAGGAGGTGCTATAATCATATTGACTATTGCAATACATTCATTCCTAGCCATTAAAAAAACACAATTAAAATCTAATTAGCCTCAAAATTATATGCATAAAGAAGTAAAAAAATCTTGGGCTCTTTTTCTGGGAATAGGCACCATGATGATCGCTCACGGTCTTCAAATGCAGATAATGGGAATTAGATCTGTACTAGAAGACTTTAGCGTTCTGACCATAGGTATTTTTATGTCTGGGTATTATGTTGGTTATTTCGTTGGATCCAAAACGACACCTAATTTGGTTCAAAAAGTTGGCCACATAAGGGTTTTCGCAGCATTTGCTTCTTTAGCGTCTCTAAGTGCTTTAGTTGCTGTTGCATATGTAGATCCATTGATGTGGACAATCAGCAGATTTATAACTGGCATAAGTTTAGTAAGTTGCTATGTGGTTTCTGAAAGTTGGCTCAATGATAGAGCTACAAATAAAAATCGAGGCCAATTATTATCTGCTTATATGATTGTAATTTATTTTGGTTTGGCACTTGGAATGTTGTTATTAAATTTTAGTGAGCCAAAAGAATATGAACCATTTATTTTAGTGTCTATTTTGTTGTCTCTAGCATTAGTTCCTATTCTTTTGACAAAAAGACCAGCTCCTAAATTCAAAAAAATTGGGACAATAAGTATTAAAGAATTATATGAAATTTCACCTTTGGGAACTGTGAGCTCTTTTGCAACTGGTGTTATTCACGCTGCTTTTTTTTCTTTAATTTCAGTTTACGCAACAAGGGCGGGTTTTACTCTACTTGAAACCTCAATCCTGTTATTTATAGCTACCATTTCTGGGGTAGTTGGACAAGGCCCTATTGGGTATTTTTCAGATTTATATGACAGAAGAAAAGTAATTGTAATTACAACCTTTGCTGGGTCAGCATTGGCATTTCTTTCAATTTTATCTTCAAGCGATCCTTTACAAAATACTTACTATATGAATGAATTTGCATTTAAAAAAATAGTATTTTTCTTATTTGTTGGAGCCTATACTTCTTTATGTTTACCATTATTTTCATTAAACCTTGCTCACACTAATGACTTTGTGCCAAAAGAGAAATTCGTTGCAGCAGGTGGAGGACTTCAATTGATCTTTGGTATAGGTGCAATAAGTGGTCCTATTATTTGCTCAATATTTATGGGATGGTTTGGTTTAAATGGTTTTTTTGTATTTTTAATATTAGTTCATGCGTTTATTGGTATTTTTGGTCTACATAGAATGCGTGTTAGAAAATCTGTTGAAAACCCTGACTCAACCTTCACTCCAATGCCAGCAACAATCACACCTGCTGGATTAGAATTAGATCCAGATGCTCCTGAAACACTGGATAATAATTCTATAAAAGAAGTATCGGGTCACTAAATATCTATTTAGAATTACTTAAAAGTTTTACTTTTAATTTCTATTTTTTTGTAAGATTGAATTGAATTAATTCTTATAATTTTTACAAATAAGTAAGTAATGAAACCTATTATTGACCCTAATCTTATTGGCAGAAAGTGATAATTTTCGATCATATCAAACCATAAAGAGAAAAGATTTTTAATGTTATAATTACTATCTCCTTTATATCTTTTTTTATGTTTTACATTAATTGCCGTAATATTTTTTGTTGAACGCAATAAAAGACTATCAATAAAAATAACTTTTTTTTTGAATTTGAATATACTTGGTAAAAGTTTTGAATCAAAACCCCTATAAGAGGACAAATAAATTTTAATTGATTTATTAAATAGAAAACTTGAAAATATGTTATTTAAATAACTGACTGTTTTTTTCCATAATAAATGTTTACGTTTAAGATAAAGAGTATAACACAAATCATATTTTTTGAGAGTATGAAGAATTTGAATAATGCTTGATGGAGGATGTTGTAAATCATCATCCATTGTAATTATTTTTTTTCCTTTAGCGTATTTAAGACCAATTAAAATAGCAGAGTGTTGTCCATAGTTTTTTTTTAGATTTATTCCTTTAATACATCGATATCTTTTAGAAAGAGTGCTTATTACATCCCAACTAGTATCTTTACTTGAGTCATTTATAAGCAGGATTTCGTATTTTAACCGTTTTTTTAGATTTAGTGAAATCTGATTTATTAATTTTTTAATTATATCAGAGCTATTGTAGACAGGTATTATAATTGATAAATCCATATATATACATGTTAGTTAAAAAAAAAATTATTGTATAAATTAAAAATGTCTAAATCAAAAATAAAATATACATCAATTTTTATATTTTTGATCTTGTTAGGATCAATATTAAGAATATATAATGTTAATTTTGACGACCTTTGGTATGACGAAATGGTCTCTTTTTGGATATCTAATCCAGAAATTACTTTTGCTGAAACCTTAAAAAGAATTTTTTCATCAAATTTAATGGTTTCTTATGAAATAATATTAAAAATTTTTCATTTTATATTGAGTTACGATGTCCATATATCAAGATATTTATCCTCATTAATAAGTATTTTTTCACTTATTTTATTTTACTATTTATTAAAAAAAAACAGTTCTAAGCAAACTGCAATGTTGGGGTTAGCATTGCTGGTTATAAATATTTATCACATTAAATATTCTTTTGAGTTGAGATCTTATATTTTAACTTTTTTATTAGCCATTATTTTAATTAATTTTATATTTGAGAATAAAACAATTAAACAATCTTTTTTAAAAATAGATTATTTTTTTATTTCTTTAATAAGTTTGTTGTTATTATTTAGTCATGCTTTTTCTGTAATAATAATATTTTCAATACTATTATTCTTATTTATTGTTGGCATTAAGAGCGAAAGAGAGCGAATACAATCTAGAAATTTAGCATTAGTATTGACGGCATCATTAATATTTTTTTTAGTTATTTATTTAAATAATATAAACCATTATCCAGATTGGATCGAGCAGGTTAAACCTAGTTTTTATAGTAATTATTATTTTTCAAAATTTTTTGGATCTAGAATTCTTGGAATAATTTTTTTTGTAACTTTTATCAGTTTATTGTTTTATTTCAGAAAAGAATTTTTAATCAATTTTAATATTTACACATTTTTATTAATATTATTTTTAAATTCGTACTTTATGCCTCTCATTTTTGGTTATTTTTTTAAACCAATTTTGGTTGATAGATACATTCTATTTATTCTAATACCTATAATTGCATTGTTGAGTCACTTTATAATTTTAATTAAAAATAAATTTGTAAAGATTTTTTTAATAGTATTTTTATTAGTTATACAGTTTTTCAATTTATTTGATGAATATACGTTTAAACAATTTTATACAAATATTTATCCCTCAAAACCGGAGGTTAGAAAAATTATTCAAGATATTAGTTCATCGGATGTTAAAGTCTATTCATTTGAGATGAGTCAGGATAATTTAATAAATTATAATTTAATACGAAGTAATTATTTGAAAAAATATGTTGATAAATTAAAGTATGATTTAGTTTTTTTTGATTATATAAATAATAATACTTTACCAAAAAGATTTTGGTTTATTTACTTCAAGGATATAACGGACAAAAAATTTCTAAAGCCCAATATGCTCAATAATTATACTATAAATGATAGTAAATTTTATAATCTAATAGAAATTCATCTTTTTGAATTAAATTAAAATAAAACAAAATCAATTTATAGTTGAGCTCAAAATAGACATAAATTTAATATTTATAAAAATGCACCATTGAAAAGTTAATAATTATTTGATCAAATATTACTTATAAAAAATGGTAAAAATAAAAAAAAATAAACCTGAAAAAAAAATTTCTATTTTTTCATCAAAAAGTTTTAAGTATGTTTTAAACAATTACAAAAAAAATAAAGAACAAAAAAAAATCAAAGAAATTAAATTAAAAAAACTTGCAGAAAATAATCAAATTATAAAAGATAGGAAAGAATTAAGAACTTGGGAAGAAAAATTAAGTAGAGATAGTGCAAAATTAAAATTAAGAGATGAAGAACTTAAAATTAGAGAAAAAGAGTTAAAAATTAAAGAAGAGCAACAAAAAATAGAGAATAAAAGATTAATTAAAAAGGATGAAGATTTAGGTCAAATTGATAAAGACCTTAGATTAAAAGAAAAAGAATTAAAAATTAAAAGCGAAGAACAGTTTAGAAAAGATATCGATCTTAAAGCACGTGAAGAAGAACAGGGTAAAAAAGAATTAAAAGAAAAAAGAAAAAAGGAAAAATATTTAAAAGAAATAATGATTCAAGAGGAACAGGAAAAAAAGATAGAAGCGATGAAATTAAAAGAATGGGAAGAAAAATTTGATCAAGAGCAAAAAATAAAAGAACATAAAGAAATTTTAAAAGATGAAAAGTTAAGACAACGAGAAACAAATAAATTTAATGTTGATGATAATGCGCTAAGAACAGAAATAAAGTCTGATGAAAATTTGACTAATGAACTTAGCTCAAAATTAGAAAGTCTTGATGTTGATAAATCTTCAGAACATTAAAAATTGAATAAAGAAAATTCTGTAAAACTTTGGAAATTTATGCAGGAGGCTGGTGACTATTTACTTGATCAACTTCCTGAACATCCAAACCACCCTAAAGGAAGAAACCCATATGCTCATATTGCCTTATGTGTAAAAAATAAATTTAAAGCAAGCTACAGAGATATCCCCGATGATCAATATGATAACGTTATACAGTTCATCAATTTTTTAAAAGAAAATCCAGATTAATTATTGGTTTGGAAAATAGTCTTTAAGTTCACCTTCTCTATAAACATCTGCCGTGCAACAATGAAGTCCTCCTCCAAATGCATATGCATCTCTTAATTCTACAGGTACTACCTCCATTCCCAATTTGTCCAACTGGTCTGCTTGATAAACTTCACTTTTTTCAACACAAACAGTTTTTTGGTCTAAAATTAAAATATTCATAGATAACCACACGGATGAATAGCAAAGTGGAGGTGGTGAATTATGAGCTGGTTGAGCAGCATCCAAAATTTTCCAATCATTTTTTTCGAATAATTTTTTTTGCTCATTTGGAAGTCTTCTTTGTGGGTTATTAATTATCAGACCCTCTCTAATAGGTGTAAACGTAGCGTCGATATGAATTGGATAAGGGTCTCCAGGAAAGTTAACAGCATGAACTCTGTGATTTTTGTAATGTCTTTTAATCCAATCTATTCCTTTTAAATTTGTGGTAAAACCATGTTGAACTACTAAATCTTTTCCAAATCTTAAAATATCTGCAGCATCAAATAAAGGTTCTTCCTCGGTTGTTACAAAATATTTTTTCTCTGTCCATTCCAATCTTTTTTTAACTCCAATTTTTTCTGAAAGATAATCTTTTCTATAATCTGCTTCTGTAAGTCTTGGTTTTGGTGCAGCCTCATGTCTCATGTTTGGATCTTCGTCATAATATTTTTTTAATAAGGGTCTGTAACATAAATATTCAAACCATCTACATCTATAACTCATTGTTGCTTCTAAAATTTCATTACCAACTGTTAAAAGCACATCTCTTGGTGGCATGCATCCAAACATAGTTTCTGCTTTCCAGTCAGGTGTAGATATTGTTTGATTAAAATCAATTGCTGTAGGTCGATCTACCTTAATACCACGTTTTTCCAATATTGATGAAAAATTATCCAGAAGTTCATTTGCTTTATCAACAGTATCTTGAGTTCTAGGTCCAAATTTTCCTTTCATGTCAGAGTCTTCTGGAACTTTTGCATCTAAAGCTGGCTCTGGTGCTGGTATACAGCAACCATCGGCCCTACCGACAATTACATGTTTTAGTGGATCCCACTCGTTCCAACTATTCACTAACACTTTTTGAGACATTTAATTTAAACCAATAAATCTTCTGTTAGTTCTTATTATTAAACTATAATAGACAATAGAAAGGAATATGAAAAAACCCCCAATAATGGTGCCTTGCGAAGGAATTTCATTAATTCCCAAAATTGGAACCCATACCCAAAAAATACCACCAATGACCTCCGTCAGAGATAAGAGAGTAAGTTCTGCTGCAGGTATATGTTTAGATCCAATAGAATATAAAATTAAACCTAGACAAACTAAAGTGCCATGTGTAGCAAAAAGAGCATGGTTTTTTCCAGATGATAAAAAGCTCAAATCATTTAATAAGATCATTACTCCTGAAAATACACAGCAAAACAAACCAGCTATTGCAACAGTTGTAAATTTTGGTGTATCTTTTCTCCATCTTAATGTGATTGAAAAAACTGCAAAACCAATTGAAGAAAGTATTCCAAAAACTAGGCCAAATATAGTATTTTGACCAGTATTGTCTATTGCCATTATCAATATACCAATTGCAGCAATTGATATTGCAACCCAAACATTTATTGAAATCGATTCATTTAAAAACATAAAACCCAAAAGCGCTGTAATAAAAGGCATAGCAGCTAGACAAAGTAAAGTTACTGCAGCTGAGGTGCTAGTTATAGAGTAAATAAAAGATATCATTGCGATACCAAGTCCAATTCCTCCTAATAATCCTGAAATACCAATTTTTTTATAGTTTTCATAAAATTGATTTCCCTCTTCAAGATATAAGAACAAATTCAAAATCATAAAAATTACTAATCCCCTAGTAAACAAATATTGCCAAGGAACTTGTTGTGCTTCATCTATATGTCTTACTACATAAGGCCCAAATGACCATAGCAGACCAGCTATTAAAACAACCGGGATAGCAACTTTAGCATCTTTTATATCAAGCATGCCAATTTCTATATTTAAATAATTTCTTAAACAACAAAATTAATTTTTTAATTAAAGGAAATTTACACCGAAGGTTGTATGGCAATCGATAAGTTCTCCTTTGTTAAAAGTGGTCTTACCATCATTAAATTGTCCCCAAACATTAGATTTTGCCAAAGGTTTAATCTTAAAAGACTCTTGACCCTTTAATAATTTGAATTCACATGTCCCGTTTTTTGATATTTTCAGAATTCCTTTTATAAATCTTGTAAATTTTTTATCTTTCTTAAATTTATCTTTTAATTTTGCCTTTATTGGCTGATGTCCTGCATATCCATTTGATTTAAAAATAAAAGGTAATACAAAAAATCTAAAACAAGCAGCTGTGGATACGGGATTACCAGGCAAACCAAAAAAAGCTGTCTTTTCATTTAATTTTGAAAATAAAATAGGTTTGCCTGGTCTAATTTTTGAATTTTTGAAATATAATTTTTTTTTAAACTTATCAATTACGCTTGGTACAAAATCATACTTTCCTGCTGAAACTCCGCCAATAGTCATTACTAAATCTACTTGATTTTCTATACATTTTTTTAATTCCCTTAAAAATTTTTTTTCGTCATTATCTTTTAAAATTCCTTTTTCTTGAATTTTTATAGGTAATACTTTTGAAAAGGAATTAATATAACTCCCATTAGAATTTCTCACTTTCCATGATTGAATTAAAGTATGATTTGTAATTTCATTTCCTGTTGAAAAAAAAACAATATTAATTTTCTTTTTAACTTTTATTTTTGAAACACCTAGCGTTTTCAAAACTAAAATATCTGATGCTTTAATAAAATCTCCTTTTTTTTGAATTATTTGCCTTTTTTTTATATCGCTACCTGCAAACCTTATATGATTAAAGGCTCTTATTTTTTTATCAACTAAAAGGTATTTTATTTTTTTTTCTTTGACGATTTTGGAATCCTCATAAGGAATAATTGTATCAAAAGGTTTTTTAATAACAGCCCCCGTCATTACTTCTAAACATGAGTGATTTTTTATTTTTTTTAGTTTAGGATTATCTCCTGCTGCTAAAGTTTTCAGTATCCTAAATTTTACTTTGTTATTTTTATTCGCAATAGTTGTTTCACGAGAATTAATAGCAAAACCATCCAGAGCAGTATTGTTTGCTGCGGGATAGTTATATCTACTAAATATATTTTCAGCGCATATTCTATGCAAAGAATTGTGTAATTTTACTTTTTCATTTTTTAACTTAAGTTTTGATTTATGGAGTATTTTTAAAGCTTTTTTATAAGAAATCATTTTTCAAAATATTATTTTATATTTATTCTTATCTGATTAAATATTGTGATATTTTTTAAAATAAATATAAATCAAATGTCGTTATTTATCAAAATTTATTAAATGGATCTACAAATTATCAATATTGCTGCTAATACAAAAAATAATAAGTTATTAAAAAAATTTTCACATAAATCTAAGTATAAAAATCCAATGTGTGGGGATCAAATTGAAATTCGATTGATTGTAAAGAATAACAAAATCATTGATATTGGTTATCAAAGTAAGTCTTGTATTTATTGTCTGGCTTCTGCTAGTATACTGTCAAATATATCGATTAATAAATCTTTAAAAAAAATTATAAAGCTAATTGATGAGGTTTTGGAATATTTCCTGAAATATAAGCTTATTTTACCAAAAAACGCAAAAAGACTTAAATATATTTTAAATAAAAAAAACTATTCAAGAAAAGAATGTATTTTACTTCCTTTTAAAGCGCTTAAAAAAGCATTACAAAACTAATTATGAATAGAGATAATATTATCAAATCATGTTTGGCTGGTTTTTTTTCAATTATTACAATTGGAGCTTTAACATTTTTAACCTATGAGACAACATTTGGCCTTTTTTTAGTAGCTTCATTTGGATCCACAATGGTTTTATTATATGGATACCCTGAAAGTCCTTTTGCTCAACCAAAAAATATTTTTTTTGGTCACTTGATAACTGCACTAATAGGAATAATGGTTTTAAATTTTATCCCACTACCAATATTTATAATTATACCAATTGCGGTCGGACTTGGTGTTGGCGCAATGATTTCATTAAATGTTACTCATCCACCTGCTGGTGGAAATCCAATTATAGTTATAATTGGAAGTGTATCATTTGAATATTTGTTTAGTCCAATTATAACTGGATCAATAATTGTCCTTTTGTTTGGGGTTATTATTAATAGATTTATTTTAAAAAAGAAATACCCAAAGTAGACATTATTTAATTGCTTGCCGATAAGATTTTATGGTAAGCTCAAATGTAAATTAATCATTTAGGTATTTTACAACATATTAACTAGGAGAATAAAATGAAAGTACTTTGTA
>CEUJ01179623.1_pt1 | contig 32058 bp, 28 predicted proteins | sample 361531 | NCBI WGS metagenome assembly CEUJ01 (sample SAMEA2622842, study PRJEB7988) | marine metagenome | biome: marine biome (ENVO:00000447); feature: marine epipelagic mixed layer (ENVO:xxxxxxxxx); material: "saline water (ENVO:00002010), including plankton (ENVO:xxxxxxxx)" | depth 140 m | reverse complement strand
CGAAGGCAACTTCGTGCCGGTTCAAGTCCGGCTCTGGGCACCAATGTTAAAAAATACTTGAATAACTTATAATCTAAAAATGATTAACGATAATACCGAAGGCGACTTGAATGCAACTCAAGATGATTATGAGATAAATCTGGCTGAAATATTTTCTACTGTTTGGAAAAGGAAAGCATTCATCATTGTTTTTACATCAGTATTTGCAATTGGTTCCGTGATATATTCCTTGAGTTTACCTGACTACTATAAATCAAGTGGTTTGCTCGAATTATCTGGTGGATCAGATGTTGTCATGGGTGGACAAAACTCCCAATTAGGAGGTATTGCCTCACTTGCTGGCATCAATTTAAAGGGAATGTCCTCAGATAAGGCAATGATTGCAAAAGCAACTGTTGATTCTAGAGACTTTTTTAAGCACATAAGTTCTTTTGATGGTGTGTTGGAAGGAGTCCTTGCAACAAAAGAATATGATAAAAGGACTAAGCAAATTGTTTTTGATAATGAAATTTACTCAGAGGAAACTGGATGGACTCAATCAAATGAAAATGGAGATCAAGCAGTTTTTTCTTTCCTAGATGCTCATAATTTATTCTTATCACATGTTGATCTTTCATTGGATTTTGATACCTCTCTAATTACATTATCTGTTGAGCATAAGTCTCCAGAATTTGCGTATTTTCTGACCAACTTGATTATCTCTGAAGTGAATAACTTAGAACGATCTAGGACTATTGAAGAAGCTTCTAGGGCAAGAGATTTCCTTAAAGCTGAACTTGAAAAAACAGAAGTTCTAGATGTTAGATTATCTATAAATCGTTTAATACAGTCCCAACTCGAAAGAGAGATGCTAGCAAATGTAAGGGAAAATTATTTATTGAGTTCTCTTGATACACCATTTGTTCCTGAAAAGAAATCAAAACCTAGAAGATCTTTAATTTGCATTTTTGGTACTTTTTTTGGTGCATTTCTTGCAGTAATCTTCATACTTATAAGAGAGTTTATCTTTAGCAGAAAAAAACTAAATTAAATGAAGGTCTTGCTGACTGGGGGCGCTGGATATATAGGGTCAAATGTTCTCTTGGCATTAAGAGATTCTGGATACGAGACCCTAATTCTTGATAACTTTTGTAATTCCTCTGAGGAGAGGCTTAAAGTTTTTGCAAAATTAATTGGCGGCAATTTAAATTATGTCAAAAGCGATATCCGCTCAATAAAGGAACTTAGGAAGGTATTTTCACAACATGAAATTGAAAGTGTAATTCATTTGGCTGGACTTAAATCAGTATCTGAATCCATCGAAAATCCAAATCTTTATTATGAAAATAATGTTGTTGGATCAAAAAATCTATTAAACATAATGAGTGAATTTTCAGTAAATAAATTAATATTTAGTAGCAGCGCTACTGTTTACGGAAATCCAAATACTCTTCCGATAACTGAAGATCATGAGCTCAAACCAATGAATAATTATGGTCAAACAAAATTAGAAGTTGAGAATTTAATTAGTGAGTTTGTAAATAATAATAACTCACAAGCAGTTTCACTGAGGTACTTTAATCCAGTTGGATCAGACTTAAGTAACAATCTCGGTGAATTTATCTTAGGTATGCCAAGTAACCTTATGCCTATTATTAATCTGAATGCATTTGGTCATATGAATGAATTCAATATTTATGGTGATGACTATGCTACACATGATGGTTCAGCTATAAGAGACTTTATACATATCTCAGATTTAGCCCAAGCTCACGTTAGTGCACTAAATTTTATTTTAGATAATGATCATAAGTCACATGAAGCAATAAACGTTGGAACAGGAGTTGGGTTTACTGTAAAGGAAATAATTTCTTGTTTTGAAAATGTAAATTCAGTTAAATTGAAATTTAAAGTTTCAAAAAGAAGAGCAGGAGATATTGAAGCAAGCATTGCTTCACCGAGTAAGGCCAAACAGATACTTGGCTGGTCCTCATCATACTCACTAGAGGACATGTGTATGAGCGCTTTTAATTTTTATAAGAAACATCCAAATGCAATTGATCTAAAATGCTAAAGCTATTAAAAAAACTCTGGCACTTCCTTGAAAAAAAGAGAAAAAGACAATTTTTTGGATTGATTTTTTTAACAATTATTACATCTTTTGCAGAAATGATTAGCTTGGGCGCTATTTTTCCGTTTATTACAGTTCTTACTAATCCTGAACAAGTCTATGAGTTACCTTTCCTTGGAGAAATGTTAATTTCTAATGGTATGGAGAAAGGAGATGAGTTAATAATACCTCTTGCAGCGGTATTTGCCATTGCTGCTCTGATTGCGGGCTTAATGAGACTATTTCTACTCAAAGTCAGTGTCTTAATCTCAAATGCTACCGGCGCTGACCTGAGTATAAATGTATTTGAAAGAACTCTGTATCAACCCTACAGCACTCATATATCAAGAAGTAGTAGTGAGGTGATTAGTGGTATTACTCAAAAAGTAAATGCTGCCACGAATGTACTTATCTCAGTTGTCACTGTAATAACAAATTCATTTCTTTTTTTATCAATTATGGCAACTTTAATAATAATTGATCCTCTAATCGCAATTTTGTCCATGAGCACTTTTGGAATTGCTTACTTGATCACAGCTGCTTATACGAGTAATAAACTTGATCAAAACAGTAAAACCATTGCTGAAAAACAAACCTTCGTAGTAAGGTCATTGCAAGAAAGTCTTGGAGCTATTAGAGACGTACTATTGGATGGAACTCAAAAAATATACAAAAATTTGTACAGCAAATCAATCAGAAGACTCATGAAAGCTAGTGGTAGCAATAGATTCATAAATCAGTCGCCAAGATATGCGATGGAGTCATTAGGAATGATCTTAATTTCGGTTTTTATAGTGACAATATTTATCCGAGATGGTGGTATTGCAACTGCGCTTCCAATTATTGGAGTGCTAGGACTCGGAGCACAAAGATTGCTACCAATCATGCAGCAGATTTATGGTAACTGGTCAGTAGTCATCGGGAGTAAAGCATCTTTAATTGATGTCATTGATTTGCTAAATCAACCTCTTCCTAAAAAAAAGAACCCTAAAAAAAAATCATCTAAATTTAATGAGGCGATTGTGCTTGAAAATATTTCTTTTTCTTATGATATCAATTCAAAACCAATACTTAATAATTTAAACATTCGACTTAATAAAGGGATGAAAATTGGTTTAATAGGTGAAACAGGAAGTGGTAAAAGCACTTTTCTTGATATTTTAATGGGATTGCTTACCCCAACATCAGGAAAAATAAAAATCGATAATAATCCAATTAGTGAAAACAATTTGACCAAATTACACTCACTGATTGCTCATGTTCCACAAAATATATATTTAGCAGACGCTTCAATATCTGAGAATATTGCTTTTGGAATAGATCAAAACAAAATAGATATACCTCTAGTTGAAAGAGTTGCTGATGAGGCGCTTGTTAAAAAATTTTTAGATGATCAAGGAAGTAGTTTAGATAGTGGCGTTGGGGAAAGAGGTATTAAGCTAAGTGGTGGACAGAGACAAAGAATTGGAATAGCAAGAGCTTTGTATAAAAGATCAGGTCTTATAATTTTTGATGAAGCTACAAGCTCTCTTGATGAGCAAACTGAAACAGAAATCATGGATACTATTTATAATCTTGACAAAGAATTAACAATTGTCCTCGTTGCACATAGGATTTCAACTCTAAAAAGATGTGATGAAATATATGAAATGAAGAATGGGTCTCTTATATTGATAGGTACTTATGATGACTTGCTAAGTCATGTTAAGTAGACAAATTTAAATGTTAAAAGATTACATCATTAAGTCACTTATAAAAAAGAATGGAAAATTTCGAAATATCCATAGAGGTGAAACTTGCATCATAATGGGAAACGGAGCTTCAATAAAAAACATAAACCTCTCTGACTTAAATAAGCATCCTTCAATTTCCATAAATTTAATGGTGTTACATAAAGATTTTTCTTCTTTAAATCATTGTGCATATGTTCTACCAGAGTCATATTTTTTTTATAAATTTTTTAAAAATCCTTATGACAAAAAGTTTAAAGAAAATATCATCGGAAACCTCTTCAGAAGAAAAATTAGAGAGCATAGGGATATAAATTTATTTACAAGCGTTACCAATTACTTTGGTGCACCTACATCAAATACCTATTATTTTCATCACTTTGGAAAAGTAAAACCTGATCGAAATTATGTTGATTTATCAAGTATCTTTAGCATGATGGCGGGCGGACTTTACGCTGCTTTAGGGGTAGCTGTTTACCTTGGGTTTTCAAGGGCAATTCTTGTGGGGTGCGACTATCTGATGTCACCCAGAGAATACGGTCACTTCTATTCAAAACCAAGATTAATCCAAAAGAAAGATGCTACCAATGCATATCCAGAATTATTAGAAGAGATAAAAGAGTTTATTGATCTTCAAATCTTGGGAATTAATTCTGCTTCTGAGTGGCTGGACTATGTTGACTATACAAATTTGTTCTCTAAAGCAATAAAATATAAAGAAAATAATGAAATTGTTGATGAATATTCCTTATTGGAAATGCAGAGAGCATTTCTTGATGGGCAATTTCCCCATAAAATTATATAAAAATGAAAATGATTAAGTATGGTCAGCAGTCAATTGACCAATCAGATATTGATAGTGTTGTTGATATTTTAAAATCAGACTGGCTTACCCAAGGGCCTACTGTCCCAAAATTTGAAGAGTCAGTTGCAAGCAAAGTCGGTGCTAAATTTGGAGTTGCAAGTAATAGTGCTACATCTGCATTGCACACAGCATATATGTCACTCGGACTTAAGCCAGGTGATTCAGTTTGGACAAGTCCAAATACATTTGTTGCTACCACGAATGCAGCAATTTTTTGTGGTGCAAAAGTAGATTTTGTAGATATTGATATCGAAACATTCAATATGGATGTGAATCTATTAGAGACTAAACTTAAAAAATCTGCAAAGGAAAATACTCTCCCAAAGATTGTTGTTCCAGTTCATCTTGCTGGTCAATCACCCAATATGAAAAAGATTCATGAACTAAGCAAACAATATGGTTTTAATATCGTTGAAGATGCATCACATAGTATCGGTGGAAAATATTTAGATGAGTATGTAGGAAATTGTAAATATAGTGATATTACGGTTTTTAGTTTCCATCCAGTTAAGATAATTACTTCAGGTGAGGGGGGAATGGCACTTACAAATGACGAAGAGTTAAGAAGAAAACTTATTCTTCATAGAAGCCATGGAATTACTAGTTCAGCTGATTATATGCAAAAAACTCCTAGTAATGAAATTTGGAATTACCAACAAATATCTCTTGGCTACAATTATAGAATGACAGATATAGCTGCTGGATTAGGTATTAGTCAGCTATCAAGGCTTGATTCATTTGTTTCAACCAGACACATTATTGCTGAAAGATATAATAAAGAATTACTCACCATGCCAATTAAATTACCCAAGGTAATAAAGGAATCTTACTCAAGTTATCATTTATACGTTATTAGGCTTAAATTAGAGGAAATAAACAAAACTCATCAGCAAATCCATGATGAATTAATAGAATTAGGGGTCATGGTAAATCTTCACTACATACCAGTTTATAGACAACCTTACTATCAAGAACTTGGCTTTAAAAAAGGATATTGCCCTGAATCAGAAAAATATCACAGAGAAGCACTTAGCATTCCCATACATCCTTCATTAAAACCTGAGGATCAGACTAAAGTCATTGATCTTTTAGGGGATGTTATCTCATAGAAGAATTTGAAAAATAGATTGAATATTTTTTTTAGGGTTGATGCCTCAGAAAGCATTGGCGGCGGGCACTTTTTTAGATGCATTTCTATAGCCGTGGCTCTAAAAAAAAGAGGGCATTTATGCTCTTTTATATGTCAAGAAATTAACGATTATTTTTTATCAATACTAGATTATCACTCATTTGAATTAATTAATTTACCAAAAAACTCTTTAATCTCAGATAAGGATCAATTATTTGAAGCCTCTAATTTAACTGAGAAAATTAAAAAAAATAAAATACATATTGATGTTTTATTTGTTGATGTTTATAAGATAAATGCTGTCTGGGAGGAGAAAATTAAAACTTCTACAGATAAGCTTTTCGCAATAGATGATCTTGCCAACAGAGATCACTATGCCGACTATATTATTGATCAAAATGCAGGCCGAACCGAAACTGACTATAAAATTCATAATTTAAATCGTGGGAAAATTTTATCAGGGACAAGATTTGCAATAATCAATCAAGATATTGCTGACCATAGGGATAAAGCTTTAAGAATAAGAAAGAAAATAAAGAATAAAAATATCTTAATAAATTTTGGATCTAGTAGCCATGAATCTTTATATTCTCAATTCATCAATAGCTTAATTTCCAGTGGAGATATGCAAGGAAAATCTATTAGTTTGCTAAGCTCTAATAAAACTTCCAACGAATTTAAAGATTTATTGGATTCATTGAAGGTGAGATTACTCACATCTCTTTCTCCCATTGAGCTAGCTAAACTTTACATCTCCTCAGATTTTTGTATTGGGGCTGGAGGAGTTAGTGCGTTGGAGAGATGTTGTCTTGGGCTACCATCAGGTGTAGTTTGTATTGCTGAAAATCAATACCCAGGATCAGTACAGCTTGAGAAAAAAGGTTGCATTAAATTACTCAATAATTTTCCTGATTTAACTGTGAGCATTGATATTATTAAAAATCTTTTAAATGATGATAATCAGTTAAAAGAGCTATCAATAAATTCACTCAATGAGGTTGATGGAAACGGATTAAAGAGAATTCTTAGTGAGGTAGAAAATGCTTAGACCAATTTCATATGAGGATCTCGAGATAATTCTGCATTGGAGAAATAGTGATAAGGTTAGATTAAATATGATGAATCAAAAACTCATTTCGAAACAAGAACATCATAATTGGTTTGAAAAAGTTATTAACTCAGATTCTCTAGAGGCTCTAATGTACTCAGAAAAAGACAGTAATCTCGGTATTATTTCTTTCACAGAGATACATAATCGCGAATATGAATGGGGGTTTTATACTTCTCCCGAATCACCAATCGGAGTTGGAACTCGAATGTGCAATGAAGGATTAACTTACGGATTTGAGCATTTAGATGCGAGAATAATTTTCGGAAATGTTATTTCATACAACAGAAAATCAATAGATTTTCATCTTAAGCTTGGCTTCACAAAGAAATCAGTCGACGAGGATGCATTTGAGAGAGATAATAAGCTCTACGGAATTTTTAATTTTGAATTTACTAGAGAAAGTTGGATCAACAAAAAATTAAGATAGCTCATAGAGTTATTTCAGAAAATCATCATCCATTTATCATTGCTGAAATGTCTGCAAATCATAATGGTTCGATTGAGAGAGCTATTAAGCTAATTAAGCTAGCAAAAGACTGCGGTGCTGATGCAGTAAAGCTTCAAACTTATAAACCAGATACCATCACCCTAGATTCATCAGATCCAGAATTTGTAATTAACGATGGATTATGGAGTGGAAAATCATTATATGAGTTATATGAAGAAGCACATCTCCCTTGGGAGTGGCATAAAGATTTATTTGAATTAGCAAATAAAATCGGCATATTAATTTTTAGCTCTCCTTTTGATTCAACAGCTGTAGAGCTTCTTGAATCACTTGGTGCGCCTGCTTATAAAGTTGCATCTTTCGAGGCAACAGACTTGCCCTTGATTGAGTGCATTGCTAAAACAAAGAAACCTATGATTATTTCTACAGGAATGGCAAACTTCCAAGAAATTGGAGAGGCTGTTGAAACTGCTAGATCAAATGGTTGCAATCAGTTAGCGATTCTTCATTGCGTTAGCGGTTATCCAGCTCCTCACACTGATTACAATCTAAAAACTATTTTAGATATTAAAGAAAAATTCAATGTAGTTACTGGTATATCTGATCATACTGTGAGTAATACAACATCAATAACTAGCATAGCTTTTGGAGCCTCAATAATTGAAAAACATTTTACGACATCAAGGAAAGATGAAGGTCCTGATAGCACATTCTCACTAGAGCCTAAAGAATTAAAAGCTCTTGTTGAAGACTCACGAATAGCTTGGGAATCAATAGGCAAGATAAATTATGATAAAAAGGAATCTGAAATCCCAAATATTAAATTTAGAAGGTCTCTTTATTACGTAAAAGACTTAAAAGCAGGTTCTGTACTTAAGGTTTCAGATTTTAAAAGCGTAAGACCTGGTTATGGAATTCACCCTAAACATTCAAAAGAAATTGTAGGCAAGAAGCTTTTAAAAGACATTAAAAAGTTTTCACCAATAGATATAAAAGACTTTAAATGAATATTTTTGACGGAACAGAAATGTATAAATGGGCCGAGGATCTATTTCCAATATGTAGAAGTGTTGCTGGCCCAGGTAACGTAGAAACTCTCGGCTACATCAAGAAAATTATTCCAAATCTGGAGATTCATGGTTATAAGTCTGGAACAAGTGTTTATGACTGGGAAATCCCGAAAGAATGGCATATTCATGCTGCATGGATTAAAGATGAAGATGGAAATGAAATAATAAATTTTGAAGATCATAATTTGCATGTTCTAAATTATTCGCAGTCAGTTGATGATTTAATAACTTATGATGAACTAGATAAGCATTTATTTAGTATTCCAGAAAAAGAAAATGCTATTCCCTATGTGACATCATACTACTCAAAATCATGGGGTTTCTGTATTGAGGATAGCAAAAGAAAAAAGCTTGATTCCAATAAAAAATTTCATGTTTATATTGATTCAGAATTTGTCGATGGCGAGATGAATTACGGAGAATATTATGTAAAGGGTAAATCAAATAAAGAAATTTTTCTTTCAACCTACATTTGCCACCCTTCTATGGCTAACAATGAACTGTCTGGACCAATTGTCACAACAGCTTTAGCAAGAGAAATTTCAAAAAGAGATAATTTTTATTCATACAGATTTGTTTTTTTACCAGAAACGATTGGCTCAATAGCCTATATTTCTTCAAACATTAGGAGGATGAAGAAAAATATAATTGCTGGCTTCATGGTTACCTGTGTGGGTGATAATAAAGATCTTTCATATTTACCATCAAGGGATGGTAATACACTTTCAGATAAAGCAGCACTCCACGTATTAAAAAATATTGATGCAAATTTTAAGAAATATAAGTGGATTCATAGAGGCAGCGATGAAAGACAGTATTGTGCGCCCGGTGTTGATCTGCCAATTGCCTCAATTATTAGATCAAAGTATGGCGAGTATCCTGAATATCATACCTCTGAAGATGATCTAAATTTTATCTCACGTGATGGTCTTCAAGAAAGCGCTGATATATTCTTAAAAGTAATCCAAGCAATAGAAAAAAATTCTATTTTAAGAAGTAATTTCATTTGTGAGCCAATGCTTGGTAAAAGAGGAATGTATCCCTCAAATTCAACTTTAGAAACACAAAAAGAAGTTCAAGTAATGATGGATTTAATATCATATGCTGACGGTACTAATGATCTAATTGATATTGCAAACCTTATTGAGCAACCTGTGTGGGATATTTATGAACTTGTAAATAAGCTCTTAATTAACAATATTTTACAAGAAATCATATGACCCTTAATTCAAACAAAATTTTTCAATATCTACCTTTAACTCATACTAGAGCAACATTTAGACTTGTTACAAAACTTCATAAGCATAAAGTTACAAGTATTCTTGATCTTGAAGATAGTGCTCAAAATCCATTTTCATTAAATGAAACTGAAATAATTAAATCAGATGCACGTAAAAATCTCATTTCTTACATAAAAAGCGAGAGATTTAATAATTCAGATTTTCAGGCAACTCCTTATATTAGAATTAATAGCATTTCTTCAAAATTTTTTGAAGAGGATATAAGGCTTATAAATGAACTCGCAGATAAAAATTTTTACTTTGAAGGTATATTTTTTCCAAAAACTGAATCGGCTGAAGATATTGATAAGTTAATCTCAAATATATCTTATGAATCGAAAGTTGTTCCCATGATAGAAACAGTAAAAGGAAACGATTTTAAGAATGAAATCGTTTCACATCCATCTATAAAGGCTTTTCATTATGGGCATTTTGATTTTGCTCTTGATCAGAAGCAATGGCCATTCCTAGATCCTAATCATTTAGAATATTGGTATCTCATAGATGAGTTTATTGAGATTAGCAATGAATACAAAAAAGATTTCATTCATACTCCATTTCCTTTTACAAATGATCCAGCTCTTTTTTGGCAAATGATTAATTTTATGAAAAAAAGGTACGGTGCAAACAGCATAGTTTTTTGTACATTAAATGCTGAATTGTCATTATCAGAACAGACAGATGAGAATAAACTCGAATTTATTGAATATCCCAGAGATGAAGCTAATTTAAGGAAGCTTGCTGTTGAAATAATTAAGGATTTTGAAGCCAACAGGGCCAACAAAAGATCATTCGGAGTTTCTAATAATAGATTTATCCCGCCTCATCAATATTTTGCAGCTCAAAACTATTTAAAACATAACTAATTACTAGCAAATGACTGAAGAAACTTCACTAAAGAAAGAACTAATAAATCTTTTTAATTCAATAGGTATAAATGAAGGTCAGGATATTTATGCTACTGGCAACATAAGTAAATTTGCAAGAGCACGAATTCCAAAAGAACAGATTCTAAAAAATATTAACGAAGCACTTAGATCATCAATTGGCCACAATGGAACAATATTTTCTCCTGCTGCCTCAATGAATTTATGCAATACATCGGTACCTTTTGATCTTAAAGAAACACCCTCACATGAAATGGGACCACTTGCAGAATATCTGCGAAAACAAACCAATACATTGAGAAGTTTTCATCCATTCTGGTCTGTATGTGGAAATGGATTAAATTCAGAAATACTAAATAATGTTACAAGGCATTCTTACGGTTTATTTTCTCCATGGAGTTATTTTTTAGAGCTCGATGTAATGCAAGTGAACTTTGGGCTCCATCCATCAAAAGCTGTGACCCTGATTCATCATATAGAAACAACTGTTGGAGTTCCTTATAGATATACGAAAGAATTCATTCATCCTGTGATAAGGGCAAATAAGATTGTCCATGAACCTTTTTACATGTCAGTTATATACAATGGAGCAGGAATTGAGAAGAGAAAAAAACTAAATGAGCACTATTTTGAAGCCATGGATTCATCCGGATTAATTCATCATGCTAAACATGAAACAGGTGTGGATGTATGGGCATTCAAGATGAAAGATTTTTACAATACTGTGAAACCTTACTTTCTTGAAAATATTTATAATTACCTAGAATTTCCCCCCAAAGTGAGACCTTATCAAGATTGATTTTAAAAATAGTATCATATAGTCACTATGAAACTGGTTCTGTGGGATAAAGCTGAAAAATGCAATTTTAGTGATAACAGGATCTTATATTGGAATGATTCCTCCTTTTCGGAGAAGCCGCTTAGTGAATTAAATACTAATCTCGAGAATGATAGTATAAATAATTACCTTGAACATCATTCAGAGGATATAAGGAATGATTTTCATGATTGGGTGAATAAACTTTCCTCTGTCAAAATTAATAATAAAAAATTTAAAGATTTGATTAAGCTTGAGAATAATTTTTCATATTGGAACTTATGTGAGTTTAATGAGCTATCAAATTTTTCAAAATCTAAAAATTTAGAAAAAGTTATTAAACTCTTAGCACTAAAGAAATATCTCTGCGAAAATAAAATTTCTGAAATAGATGTTTTTTCAGATGATATATTTTTGAAGGATTCACTGACTCGGTTGCATGATAAAAATCTAAAAGTAAAGCTAAATGATTCATTCATTAGAAACTTGTTTATCAGATTTAAACAAATATTAAACTTCAATAATTTAAGAATCACTCCCTTATTTTGGATATTTATTTTTTACTTTAGAAATTTAAAATTGATCAATAAAAACCTCAAAAAAAGTTTTAAGCCTTCAACTAAAAGCCTTACATTTGTATCGTATTTTAATAATTATGATAAAAAGAAATTGATTGACCATAATTTTTTTGAATCAAGTTATTGGGGTAAATTACCTACATTCCTAAGAAAACAATCTCAAAATACAAACTGGATACATATTTCACTACAAAATGAAGCTAAAAAAATTAATTCTCATGGATTAAATACATTAGAAGTAATTAGGAATATTAATAAAGATAAAAATAACTTTCAACAACACCTCTTCTTAGAATCTTTGTTTACATGGAAAATTGGATTCAAAGCATTGTTAAGATTTTATAAGGTGTGTCTTTTATCTCTAATTTATCAAAGATTAATCAGTAAGAAATGGGATTTTTTTCCGATCATAAACTTTGAATTTGTTAAAACATTTCAATCACATAACACCTTAGAAAATATCCTATATTTTTATTTATTCAAAGATCTTTCAAAAATACTTCCATTGCAGGAGCGAATAATCTATTTGCATGAAAATCATCCATGGGAAAAATCATTATGCTACTTCTCCAAAATGAGTGAACATAAAAAGCTACTTGCACATGTTCATACAAACGTAAGATTCTGGGATCTCAGATATATATATCTTGAAAATAATATTCAAGAGGAAGGCCATTCAATTACTCCGGATATATATTGTGTAAATGGTATGAATCAAAAGAAATCATTAATTAATAATCAATATCCTCCAGAAAAACTTAAACATGTGGAAGCTCTAAGATTTGAATTCCTAAACGAGGACCATAAAGCTAAGTTGATAAAATCATCATCTAGGGAAATACATTACAACAAATATATTCTAGTTTTAGGTTGTTATTTAGAAAGCAATACAGAATTACTATTAGAGTTAACCGATGAATTGAATCAAGTACTTCCGAAAAATGTAAGTATTTTATTCAAACCTCATCCAGCATTAACAATTCAATCAACTTCGAAAAAACAGAGTATTAAATTTATAGATATGAGTATGAGTGATGCCTTGGCTCTATCAGACATTGTTATTACAAGTTCGGTTACAACAGGCTCTCTTGATGCTTATTTGATGAAAAAGACAGTCTATGTTTATCAATCTTCATCAGCTTTGAATATGAGCCCGATGAGAGAAATAGATGATGATGTTTTTTTTAATAATAAAAGAAAGCTCATTGAGATGATAAAGTCTGATATTAGAGAAGATAAGGTATATAATTCTCAAAAAATTTCACTAGAAGATTTCTATTTTTTTAATAGTCAATATTCTCTATGGAATAAAGAGTTAGGTTTAGAATAGTATTGTGTTTAAAATTTATAGAGATAAAAAGATACTAGTAACCGGACATACTGGTTTTAAAGGTTCATGGCTAATATCTTGGCTAAAATTCATTGGAGCAGATGTAGTTGGCATTTCATTGCCGAATGAGAATGACGAATCTTTGTTTGCATCTACTGGAATAAAAAAAGCTATTCATGATTATAGATTAGACATTCGAGATGCTGATCAATTGAGTAAAATTATTCAAGATGAGAAGCCGGACTTTATATTTCACCTTGCTGCCCAAGCTCTAGTTAGAAAATCCTACGTTGATCCATTATTGACGTGGAGTACAAACCTAATGGGAACAGTAAATGTTCTGGATTCACTAAGAAAACTAGATAAAAAATGTTCAGTAATTATCATTACTAGTGATAAATGCTATGACAATGTTGAGTGGGTATGGGGTTACAGAGAGCATGATCGTCTGGGTGGACCAGATCCATATAGTGCATCCAAAGGATCTGCGGAGCTAGCAATTAATTCATATGTTAAATCCTTTTTTAATAATGAAGCTACAAATATCTCTATTTGCTCAGCTAGAGCCGGGAATGTAATTGGAGGCGGAGATTGGTCTGATGATAGGATTATCCCTGATTGTGTTAAAGCTTGGTCTAAAAATCAGAAAGTTATACTTAGAAATCCTCACTCAACCCGGCCATGGCAACATGTTCTTGAGCCAATAAGCGGTTATTTGAGATTGGGCAATAGTCTATATAAAGACGATAAATTACATGGAGAAGCTTTTAATTTTGGCCCTAATACTAATGAAGATCAAAGCGTACTTGATATTGTAAAAAAGATGTCAGAATTTTGGGATGATGTAATTTGGGATATCGAAAATGATACACAAAATTTTTACGAATCTGGCTTGTTAAAACTTAATTGTGATAAAGCACGATCAATGCTTGATTGGCATGCTGTTTTAGGATTTGACCAAACAATGAAATTTACAGCTGAATGGTATAAAGAGTATTACAACAACTCTAATATGTATGAATATACTAAACAGCAGATTAAAGATTACATTTCCTATGCAAAATCTCAAAATATCAAGTGGATTGATGAGTAAATTTTTTGAAATTTATAAACCTTTAAAAATTGAAAATCCGAATGGGGATATTTTTAGAGTACTAAGAAATGATGAAAAAAGTTTTGATGGGTTTGGTGAGGCCTATTTTTCATCCGTCCATCAAAACTCTATCAAAGCCTGGAAGATGCATAACAAAATGATAATGAACTTGGTAGTACCTATTGGTCAGGTTGGATTTGTATTTACAGATGGAGCAGAGTTTGAATCAATTGTAATCGGTGAATTAAATTATTTAAGATTGGTTGTTCAGCCAGGAATTTGGTTTGGTTTTAAAGGAATATCAAAAAATCAAAGTTTAATTTTAAATATTGCTAATATTCTTCATTCTGATGGTGAAGTAGACAGAAAAGAAGTTAATTCATTTAGTTTTGAATGGAGTGAGTTATGAAAGTAATTATCTTAGCAGGAGGATTTGGAACAAGGCTGTCTGAATATACAGATACTATTCCAAAGCCTATGGCAAAAATAGGCGATAAACCAATTTTGTGGCACATAATGAAAATCTTTGAGCATCATGCATTAAATGATTTTGTTTTAGCGTTAGGCTATAAAAATGAAATAATCAAAGAATATTTTTCAAAGTACTCCTTATTAAACTCAGATTTTTCAATAGATCTTAAAAGTGGAAATATGGAAATGCATCAAGTCCAAAGCGAAGACTGGAATGTCACGCTAGTTGATACTGGTCTAGATACCATGACTGGCGGAAGAATCAAAAGACTTAAGGATTTTGTAGGCAATCAAACTTTTATGGTTACATATGGCGATGGAGTAGGAAATATCGATATCAAGAATTTAATAAAGTTTCATAAATCCCATAAAAAACTTGCAACAGTAACTGCTGTTAGACCCCAAGCAAGATTTGGTGAACTTGAAATCGTGGATGATTGTGTCAAAAGCTTTAAAGAAAAACCTCAACTTGATCAAGGTTGGATTAATGGGGGGTTTTTTGTTTTGGAGCCCGAGGTATTTGATTTAATCTCCGATGATAGTGTGATGTTTGAAAGACAACCTTTAGAGGAATTATCAAGTGAAGAAAACCTAATGGCATATAAGCATCACGGTTTTTGGAAATGCATGGATACTAAAAGAGATTTAGAAATACTAAATGATCTTTGGAATACAAATCCACCTTGGTTTTCTTAATTTCCTATGCATATAGTTATTACTGGAGGTTCAGGTTACCTTGCAGGCAGAATTATAGAAAAGATTTTGAATTCAAGTGACCATGAGATTAGTGTTATATCTCAAAAAAAATCATCATTTTTTATAAATCCAAGGGTAAAACATTCATCTTGGAACGAAAGCGATAAAATAAATAATACTGTTTCTTCTGCAGATGTAATATTACACACAGCAGGTTTAAACGCATCTGAATCTTCAAAGAATCCTGATAAAGCAGTAGATTTTGCACGTAAATCTACTAAGAGGATTATAAAAGCGATGAAACCCTCTGGAAACTCAAATTTAATCTTCTTCTCAACTGCTCATATTTACAGAAGTCCCTTAATTGGTGAAATCAATGAGGATACAATTCCAGAAAATAATCATCCCTATGCTTTATCGAACTTAGTTGGTGAATCCCTTGTAGAAAATTTTAATATGTCTACAAACAATAAGGGGTTGATTCTTAGAATTGGAAATTGTTTTGGACTGCCAGCTAATGAATCATCAAATTGTTGGGACTTAGCAATTAATGGAATGTGTAAAAGCGCAATCGTTAATAAAAAGATAAATGTATCAGGTCCTAGTAATCAGGTAAGAAACTTTGTACCCATGAAAACATTTTTACAAAAACTTCAATTAGTGATTGAGAATGAAAGTGTTGGAAAATCAAGTCATATTCTAAATATTGCATATATGAAGTCATTTGCATTAAGTGAAATAGCCGAATTAATTCAGACCAGGTGCTCAGAGTTATTCAACTTCATGCCAAAAATAAATTATGAGAAACCCAAAGATGATTTGATAAATTTAAATTATCAATCTAAATACATTCAAACTCTTAATAAAGAGGATGATCACTTTTTAGAAGAGATTGATGAGATGCTAACTTCTTTACATCAAAACTGTCATGACTGATATTTCAATAATTATGCCAACTTTTCAAAATGCTAAATATATCGGTAGAGCAATTAAGTCCGTTCTTAGCCAAACCTACACAGAGTTTGAATTAATAATTATTGATAATTATTCTCAAGATAAAACCCAGCAAATTGTTGAGAGTTTTAAGGACTCAAGAATCATTTACCAAAAATTTAGTAATGAAGGTATTATCTCAAAATCCCGTAATTTAGGGTTAAATTTATCCAAAGGAAAGTATATAGCTTTTTTAGATTCTGATGACTGGTGGCATAAGGACAAGCTTCAGGCTTGCATGAGTTATAAAGATGATTCATTTGATATTTTTTATCATAAAATGAAAGTGATAAGAGCTAATAACTATCTTAATTTTTCAAAGATTGGGCGATCACCAAAATTTAAAAATTTACATCAATCTCTCCTTCAGCAAGGTAATTTTATTCCGAATTCAAGTGTAATAATTTCAAGGTCAGCTTTTAATGATATTGGAAATCTTTCAGAAGATAAAAACAAAGTGACCTGGGAGGATTTTGATTATTGGATTAGGCTGTCTTCAAAAACTAATAGGTTTAAATTTATTAATAAAACACTTGGATATTACTGGATAGGCACTGAAAACAATACAACTCCAGAAAGAACCTTAAGAAATGTTGATAATATGAAAAAGATTTTATATTTTAATAATGAACAAAAACTACCATCATGGCTTCTTTATCAAAGAGCCATTTCTTTGTTTCATATTAATCAACGGACGGAGTCATTAAAATATTTAAAATATATTTTTAAAAATAGCGATGATATGGTTCTTCGTTTAAAAGCTTTAATACGATTAATGCAGTATAGTTTTTAGGATAAGAATTAATATGAATGAAATTTACTCTAAAGGTGTTTTAAGAATTCCACATTCATTTGTAAGAGTTTTATTTCTTACAATAGCTGTTTATCTTTCATACAGCCCATTTACAATTGCTACAAGTGGTGATGGTCTCTCTGCAAATTATTTCTTCGTTCTTATTCCTATATATTATTTATTTAAAGAAATGAGGATGGTTCTTCCTCATAAGGATCTTATGCTAGTAATGCTGTCTTTTGGGCTCTTGTTTACAATGGCTAGCATTCTTCAAGTGGAATACTGGGAAATTTTTTACAGAAAGTTAACTAGCTTTCTATTATTCTTTACTGCGTTCTTATTCGCATTTATAAGAGTTGATGACAAAATGATTCTAGCCTTTAAGCTTGGCACAGCACTTTTTACAATCTTATTATCTTTTGATAATTTATTTGAATATCGCTCTTTTGATGTTGAGGAGCTGGGTTATGCGGCAAAAACTCAAGTGGGCAATCAAAGATTTGGATTCATGTATGTCTTTGTATTTTGGTTAGTTTTATTTTATAAATCTAATAGTCAGTTTATTCAATTGGCTAAGATACCCGCACTAATCCTTCTTTTTACTGGCATTTTTTTAACCTTTTCTAGGGCTTCTGTAGTCTCTTTTGCATTAAGCTTAATGGTCTTAAGCTATCATTTTATTAGAGCAAAAAATCTATTTAATTTAAGATTTATTATGTTGCTTATGGTCTATGCGTTGATAGTATTCTTGATTGTATTTTTTACAGGATACTACGAATATTTATTTATCCCTTTTCAGTTCTTTGGAGAAAGATTTAATGAACTTATAAGTGGAGAAGGTATAAATTTATCAAATATGTATACCTCAGAAGGATATAGGCTGTATTTGCTTAGAGAAATTTTATTATATGTTTCCACAAGCCCTATATATGGATCAGGATACTTAGGTATTTGGATTCTATTTGAGGATCAGGTTGGCTCCGCACATGGCCAATTTAATGATATCTTATTTCGAACAGGAGTAATTGGTCTTGTAGTTTATTTTTATTTATTAGTAAAAATTTTAAGATTTTTAAAAACAAATGATTTTGGCATGTATATTGGGTTTTGGGGAATAATTTTTTTTGGTTTATTTCATGAAACTTTCAAGCTTGGCCATGGTGCATTTATATTAGCTTTTATAATTGGAATGTGGGCATCATCAATGAGAAAAGATAATAAAATCAAAGTGTTACCATAATGAGAATTGCCATTGATGCCTCGAGGAGTAGATCAGGAGGAACCATTGCACATTTGGAGGGTATACTTTCGAATCTTCCAGATGATATGAAATCCTCTATAGAGGTACATATTTGGTCATATAAGACATGCTTAAACAAACTTCCTGAATATCCATGGCTACACAAGCATTCTCCTGATGACCTTGAAAAAACAATTTTTCATCAAATCTTTTGGCAGAGGTTTATCTTCCCAAGAGAGATAGATAAAAATCGTTGTGAAATATTATTTAAAACTACCGCAAGCTCTGTTTGTCCATTCCAACCCAGCGTTACACTTAGCCAAGATATGCTTCCTTTTGAACCAGGTGAAACAAAAAGATTTGGATTAAGTCTTGCCAGGATAAGGCTAAAAATACTTCAAAAACTTTATATTCAGTCATTAAGGTCTTCAAAAGCAGCTATATTCCTTACGGATTATGCATCTAAGATGATACAAAAGAAGACTGGAAAGTTAAGAGACTATACTATCATTCCTCATGGAGTCCCTGACTTTTTTAGAGTTTCACATGATTCAATTAATAACTTTAGCAAAGAAATTAGTAGCCAAATAAACGTAATCTACATATCTGAAATATCACCATACAAGCATCAGGATAAAGTTGCACAATCTATATATGAGCTAAATAATGAGGGATATAATTTTAAATTAACCTTAGTAGGCGGAGGTTATGGAAAATTCAATAAAAGCTTTTCAAGATTAATAAAAAAAATAGATCCACAAAAAAAGTTTATCAACACTCTGCCATTTATAGAAAGGGATGAACTACCTCGTATTATTTCTCAATCTGATATCTTTTTATTTGCATCTAGTTGCGAAAATCTCCCGATAACAATTCTTGAGGGAATGGCTTCTGGTAAACCAATAGTCTCATCAAATAGGGGCCCAATGCCAGAAGTCCTAGAAGATGGAGCTTATTTCTTTGATCCTGAAAATATTGCTTCAATTAAGTTTGCACTTGAAGAGGTAATTAATAATCCTGAAGCTTCAAAAAGGAAGGCCCTAAAAAGCCTTGAGCGTTCTGAGATATATAATTGGAGGAGGTGCTCAAGTGATACTTTTGAATTACTCCGAAGGATAAAGCAAAATTACTCAAATTAAGACCTATAATAGGAACTCAAGCTGATAGAATTACTTTGTGAAAACGTTTAAAAATAAAACTTTATTAATAACCGGTGGGACTGGATCATTTGGAAATGCAGTTCTGGATAAGTTCATAGATTCATCAATTTCTGAAATAAGAATCTTAAGCAGAGATGAAAAAAAACAAGATGACATCCGAAAAAAATATCAATCCGAAAAGCTTAATTTTTTTATTGCTGATGTAAGAGACTATGCGTCAATTATAAATGCAATTCAGGGCGTTGATTTCATCTTTCATGCTGCTGCTTTAAAACAAGTCCCTAGTTGCGAATTCCATCCCATGGAAGCTGTAAAGACGAACATTATAGGAACAGAAAATGTTATCAGGGCAGCACAAAATGCTAATGTTAAAAAAGTTATATGCCTTAGCACTGATAAAGCCGTTTATCCAATTAACTCTATGGGTATCTCAAAATCATTGATGGAAAAAGTCGCAATTGCTTACTCAAGACACACAAGTGATACCAAAATTTCCATTACAAGATACGGAAACGTTATGGCATCTCGTGGATCAGTGATCCCACTTTTCATTAATCAGATTTTGAATAAAAAACCAATGACAATCACTGATCCAGAAATGACTAGATTTATGATGTCATTAGATGAGGCAGTTGAATTGGTTTTATTTGCTTTTAATGAAGGCACTACAGGAGATATATTAGTTCAAAAATCTCCTGCTTCTACAATCCATACTCTAGCAGAGGCCCTGAAAGATATATTTCATGAATATCATCCGGAGATCAAAATAATTGGAACAAGACATGGTGAAAAATTATATGAGACATTGCTTAGCAGGGAAGAACATTTTAACTCAAAGGATTTAGGTGATTATTATTTAGTCCCTCCTGATTTAAGAGATTTAAACTATGAGAAATTTTATAATCAAGGAGAAAAAGATATATCTAACCAAGAAGATTACAACTCACATAATACTCATCGACTTAGCGTAAGTGAGCTTTCTGAAAGACTACTAAAGTTAGATATAGTTAAATTTGCACTTGGTGGAAATTTAGTTGAAGCAGAATTTTGAATTGAATATTTTAATAACTGGAGCAAATGGTTTTTTAGGCAAGAATCTCCTATACAGACTTAATGAATTAAATAATTTTTCAATCTCAACTTTAACCAAATCTTCGTCATTAACTGATTCAAGAAAAAGAATATCTGAAGCTGACTTTATTTTTCATTTGGCTGGTGTAAATCGATCTGAAAAAGATGCAGACTTTATTGAAAACAATCATCTACTTACCAAGTTAATTTGTGACACTTTATTAGAAAGTAAAAAAACAACTCCAGTAATCTTCTCCTCGTCGACTCAAGTTAAAGAAAAAGAAGAGAGGATTTACGGAAAGACAAAACGTCTTGCTGAGAAGGAGCTTGAAAGTCTTCAAAAGAATAATAGTAATCAAATTGTAATCCTAAGATTACCAGGCATTTTTGGTAAATGGTCAAAGCCAAACTATAATTCGGTTGTATCAACATTTTGCTATAAAGCTGCCAATGATGAGGAACTAGAAATTCATCACAGAGATACTCCACTAATTTTATGTCATGTGGATGATGTTGTAGAAAGACTTATTTCTATATTAGACGATTTTTCTAGTAATAAAGAAGTTATTACCGGGATATTTGAATTTGATAAGACATACTCAATTACTATTAATGAGCTTGCTTCAAAGATACAAATGTTTAGCAAGAACAGGGAAACACAGTTCTTAGATAAAATATCTTCTGGTTTCGATAAGGTACTCTATTCTACATTTCTATCATATTTACCGAAAAGTAAATATCATTACTCCATTGACAAAAATAGCGACGATAGGGGTATATTTACTGAGTTTTTAAAGTCTGAACATTTTGGTCAGATATCATTTTTTACAATAAATCCAGGTTCTATTAGAGGCATGCATTACCATCACCAAAAAATTGAAAAATTTTTGGTTTTACAGGGCACTGGAGAATTCACTTTCGAAGATATCTTAACTAAAGAAAAAAACGTATTTGTGATCAATGAAGAAGACTTTAAGGTAATAGAGACAATACCTGGATTATCACACAGTATTAAGAATATTTCTGATGAAAAGTTAATAGTTCTAGCTTATGCAAATGAAGTTTTTGATAAACTTAACCCCGATACATATCATTACGAGATAGAAGATGGAAAAGCTTAAGGTTTTAACAGTAGTCGGAACTCGACCAGAAATTATTCGACTTAGTTCAATTATAAAAAAATTTGAAAATATATTTGATCATAAGCTTGTTCACACAGGTCAAAACTATGATTTTGAACTTAACGAGATATTTTTTAAAGATCTTCAGCTTAATCAACCAGATTATTATCTAGATGCTGCAGATAAATCAGGAACCAAAACGATTGGAAATGTAATTAGGCTTATAGACGACGTCCTTGAAAAAGAGAATCCTGATGCAGTTATGATTCTGGGAGATACAAATTCTTGTTTATCTGTAATTGCTGCAAAAAACAGAAAAATACCAACCTTTCATTTTGAAGCTGGTAATCGTTGTTTTGATATGAGAGTTCCTGAGGAAATAAATAGGAAGATTGTTGATCATACTGCTGATGTGAATTTAACTTATAGCTCCATCGCAAGAGAGTATCTTCTGCGTGAAGGATTACCACCAGACCTTGTTATAAAAGTTGGCAGCCCAATGAAAGAGGTTTTAAATGATAATTCTAAAAAAATTGAGCAATCTAAAATCCTTACTCAACTAAAGCTCAAAACAAACAATTATTTTGTAGTAAGTGCTCATAGGCAAGAAAATATAGAAAGTGAAATAAATTTCAATAAAATTTTGTCTATAATAAGTGAAGTTGAATCACATTTTGAACTTCCCATTATTGTTTCTACACATCCAAGAACAAGAAAAAAATTAGAATCATCGCCAAATAAATTTTCTAAAAACGTTAATTTTCTAAAGCCTCTCAGTTTTAGTGACTATATAAGGCTTCAAAAAGAATCCAAGCTAGTTTTATCTGACAGCGGAACAATTAATGAAGAGGCATCCATACTTCAATTTAATGCTATTAATCTTAGAGAGTCATACGAAAGACCAGAGTCAGCGGAGGAAGGAACAACAATATTAACTGGATTATCATTGGATAGAGTATTTCAAGGCATAAATTTATTTGAAAATATAAATAAGTCTAAAGTGAAATCTATTGTTAAGGACTATGATGTTGATAATGTTTCTGAAAAGGTTGCTAATATTATCTTGAGCTATACAGATTATATTAATAGGGTTGTTTGGAAAAAATATTAGAAATTGAAAATACTAATTGTTAGCCAGTACTTTTGGCCCGAAGATTTTCGTATCAATGAGACGATTAGCTTTTTTAAAAAGCGTAATCATGAGGTAACAGTTTTAACAGGTAAACCAAATTATCCTGAGGGAAAAATTTTCAAAGATTTCAGAGACTGCCCTGATGATTATAAGTTCTATAAAGGTGCTCAAATTATCAGGCTTCCAATAATCTCACGAGGAAAAACAAAATTTAAGCTTGTGCTTAATTATCTTAGTTTCATCTTGCTAGGCTCTTTTGCAGGTATAACATCTCTAAGAAAAAAGAAATTTGATGTAATATTTGTTTATGAGCCCTCACCGATTACAGTTGGGATACCGGCTATATTTATCTCAAAGCTTTCAAAAACTCCAATAGTTTTTTGGGCTCTTGATCTTTGGCCTGAAACTTTAGAGGCTCTAGGGATAATAAAATCAAGATTCATAATAGGAATATTTAAAAAACTTGCGAATTTTATCTATAACAACTGTACTTTGGTGCTATGTCAGTCTAAAAGTTTTGTAGAAAATATTTCCGCTTATCTTGAAGATAAAAGCAAAGCCAAATATTTTCCAAGTTGGAGTGAAGATATTGTTGTAGATGAAAATACAAAGAAGGCTTCTGAAATCTCTGATGATCCTTATTCCTTTAAGATCATTTTTGCTGGAAATTTAGCCGAAGCTCAAGATTTAGATACTGTATTAAGAGCTATAGAAATAGCAAAAGATGATCACAAACTTATATGGTATTTTATTGGCGATGGTCGTTCATCAAATTGGTTAAAAAAAGAGATAGAAAATAGATGTCTCAATAAACAGGTAAAAGTGCTTGGACGTTATCCAGCATCAAGGATGCCATCTTTTTTTAGTCATGCTGATGCATTACTAGTATCATTAAAAAAATCAAAGGCATTTAGTATGGTAATTCCTGCAAAAATTCAGACTTACCTTAAATCTGGAATCCCATTAATTGGAGTTTTAGATGGAGATGGAAGAAAAGTTATTGATGAATCTAATGCAGGCATTACTTGCAAAGCAGGTGATCACCTTGCATTGGCTAAGATATTTCAAGAAATTAATAAATTGCCAAAAGAAACTTTAAAAATTATGGGGGATAATGGAAAAATCTACGCTAAGCAATATTTTGACAAAGAATCTCAGCTACTTGAACTTGAGAATTTATTTCATGAAGCTTCAAAAGCCTAAGAAAAAATGAACAATGATTTGCCGAAACAAGTTTCTATTATAGGAGCGGGTTACGTTGGTATGAGCTTAGCAGCTCTTATAGCTGAATTTGTTGATATTAAAATTTGGGATACTGACAAGAGAAAACGAGAACTAATTAACTCAAAAAAATTTATAATAGAGGATAAAGACTCGAATTCGATTACAGAGAATTTAAAAAATTGGAATATTACTGCATCTGAAAATCTAAATGATGCCTTGACTGGTTCAGATTTAGTAATGATATGTATTCCAACAGATTTTAATGAAAGCCTCAATGCATTTGATGTTTCTGGAATGACAAATCTGATTAAAGACATTGGAAATGTAGTGCCTGATGTGCAAATAGTAATTAAATCAACTCTTCCAATAGGCTATTCACAAAACATTTATAAAGAAACAGGTTTAAATATAATTTTCTCACCAGAATTTTTGAGGGAAGGCATGGCACTTAATGATAATCAGTTTCCATCAAGAATTATTATTGGCAAGACAAGTGAAATGCATCAAAGTGAACCCTATTTGAGTGTGATTAAAAAGATTTCCAAAAAATTACCAACTATTTTGACTATGACAGCGACCGAGGCGGAATCAGTTAAATTATTTTCAAATACATACTTAGCAATGAGAATAGCTTTTTTTAACGAAATCGATTCTTTTGCTTTGGAAAACTCACTTTCTATTCAAAATATTATTAGGGGGATATCAGAAGATCCAAGAATTGGAAATTTATATAATAATCCTTCTTTTGGTTTTGGAGGATACTGTTTACCAAAAGATTCAAAACAGGCTTTAGCAAGTATGGGGGACTTACCCAATAAAATTTTAGAATCGATTAATGCATCGAACAAAGAAAGAAAAAGTTATTTGATCAAATATTTAGTTGATTTGAATAAGGATTCATATGGTTTCTATAGAATTAATATGAAAAAGAATTCAGATAATTTTCGTGAATCTTCTTCAATTAATTTATTAGAAGGTCTGCTAGATGCTGGAAAAAAAGTTTTAATTTATGAACCGCTTTTGAAGCATAAAAACCAATATCTTAAAGCTAAATTGATTCATAATTTAGATAAATTTAAGCAAGAGTCTGATCTCATAATTGCAAACAGGATTTCTGAAGAAATACTTGATTGTGGTCATAAGTTATTTACTAGGGATTTTGCATTTGATATTCAAACCTAACCAAAAAATATATAATTACATAAACAGAGTAAAGCTATGAAAAAGATTCAATTAAGTTTGTTTGTATTGTTCACTGGATTTCTGATTTCCCAAGAAAACATAGATGAAGAATTTCTCATGAGTTTACCATCAGAAATCAGAAATGATTTTATCAAGGAGATGGGTGAAAATGCGCAGGTAGAAGATCAGGTTTTTAATGCACCAAACACAGCAATTAGAACATTAGGTGCAAATCTCCAGCAAATAAAAATTGATCTTAGAAACATTGAGGAAGAGCTTGAATCAAAACAAGCATCTGATGTAAAAGAAATTTCTAGATTCGGTATGAACTTCTTTAATACATACCAATCAACTTTTAGCCCAATTAATGAGCCAAATGTTTCACCTGATTATGTAGTGGACTTTGGAGATACTATTAACATCCAGTTAATCGGAAGTACTACTGAAACTCTGAGTGAAATTGTTAGAGCAGACGGAGCAGTACTTATTCCAGACGTTGGGCGAGTAGTTGTTGCCGGCTTGCCAATTGAGAGAGTTGATAATTTAATTCGTTCAAAAGTTAGTGAAAGACTTTTAGGAACTGATGCATTTACCACTCTTGCGCATATTAGAGAAATTAATGTGCTTGTAGTTGGAAGCGTAAATAACCCTGGTATTTACAGGTTGAATGGCGCCTCAAATCCATTGTCTGTCTTAAATGCAGCTGGCGGTATTTCAGATGGAGGTTCATTTAGAAACATATCGCATAAGAGAGCTGGAAAAGTTCTCAGAACAATTGATCTTTATGAAATATTGATAAAAGGTAACTTGGCTTTTGGATTTAGCATGAGAAGTGGTGATTCAATTGTAGTAAATCCAAAAGGAAAAGAGGTCAGTATATCAGGTGGTATCTCCAATCCTGCTATTTATGAACTTTTGAACACAGAAGGTTTGTCAGATTTAATTAATTTAGCAGGAAACTTAATACCAGGTGCCAGCAATTTAATTAAAGTTGAGAGAGTAACTGACGATAATTCTAAGGAAGTATATACGTTGCAGTACGTTGATGGCGGTAATTTTGCACTTGAGAATGGAGATGATATCAAGGTTCCAAGTTATTCACCCTTTAGTAATCCTATTCACACCGTTGAACTAACAGGAGAGGTCTTTAATCCTGGTATCTATACTGTCACGGAAGGTGAAACCTTGTCTCAACTAATTAAAAAAGCAGGAGGATATAAACCAAATGCTTATGAGTATGGTGGCGTGCTACTGCGGGAGTCAGCAAAGAGAGTTGAAAAAACCATTAATGAAAGAATCTATAAAGATATGATTAAGTTTATTGCTACTTCAGCAGATGCAAAGGAGATAGTTTCTGGTGGATCAAATACACTTCCACTTATTTTGAGTGAATTTAAAAATGCTGTTCCTGTTGGAAGGGTAACAGCAGAGTTTGATTTAGATAAGTTACAACAAGAAAATACTCTTGATACAGTTTTACATGACAAAGATAAGATTCATATTCCTGCATTCTCACAAGAAATTTTTGTTCTAGGGGAGGTTTTAACTCCAGGAGCCAGGCTTTATCAAGAAGATCTTAGCGCTGGAGATTATATTGAAAAATCAGGTGGTTTGGGACTATATGGCGACAAAGAGAGAGTAGTAGTAATTACACCAAATGGTGACTCTTTCTTATGGACTGGAGGAGCATTTAGACTTTCTAGATCTAAGTTTGATCTAATTCCTGGGTCCGTAATTTATGTGCCTAGAGAGATAGGAAAACTTAGTGGCCTTAATTATGCTTCAGCAGTCGCACCTATCTTTAGTTCACTTGCTCTGAGTCTTGCATCATTAAATTCGATTAGCGACTAATATGCTCATTTAGGAGTATATTAAGATGTTTAAAAGATTATTTCTTAAGGGAGGCCTCTTATGCCTCCTGATGTCTCATTTTAATGTAAGCTCAACTGCTTATAATTATATTTATCCTAACCAACAGCCTTCTATGTCAAATTATGGGACCGTAGGCTTATTATCAAATCCTACAGCTAGATTTTATGATGAAGGTACTTTGGTATTTGCATGGAATAGAATGCAACCTTACTTGCGAGGAACAATACTTGCTACACCATTTGATGGATTTGAAGCATCATATCAATATACTGATATTAACAATCAACTATATAGCCAATTCATTACTTTTAGTGGTAAACAATCATTTAAAGACAAGAGTTTTGATGCAAAATTTAGGTTGTTTAAAGAGACAGAAAAGTTACCACAGATTGCTGTAGGGTTTAGAGATTTTGCAGGTACTGGACTTTTTTCATCTGAATATTTTGTTGGATCAAAAAAATTGGGTAGCATCGATTTTACTCTTGGACTAGGGTGGGGAAAGATGAGTCATAACAATTTAAGAAATCCATTTTCTTATATTAATGACTCGTTTGATACACGTTCAATTGTTGAAGGTACAAAGGGAGGAGAATTTAGTTTTGGTTCATTCTTTTCCGGTGACATGAGTCCATTTGGTGGCTTAGAGATTTATCTTCCTTATATGAATGGATCAAGATTAAAGATCGAATATGATTCAGTGAATTATTCAACAGAAGGTTTCCCACCTGTTATTCAGGATAAAAAAATAAATATTGGTTTCGTATATCCAGTTTCAAAGCGTCTTCAGTTAAAGGCTGGGTTTATAAGGGGAAATACAATTAATTTTGGTTTTAGTTATTCAGGTAATTATGCCTCTAAAGAGCCTTTTATCCCTAAAAATGATCCATATAAACCAGTACCTTATCCAGAAATTGTAAAGAACATAAACTCTCAAGATAAATCTCTTTTATATAAATCTGCTATTAAATATCTTGCAGAAAATGAAATTTTTCTTCAGGCAGCAGATTACGATGAAGATTCTAAGACACTCAAAGTAGCTTACTCACAAAATAAGCACATTAGCTATCCAAGAGCAGCAGGAAGGGCCGTTAGAGTGCTTGATGAGATTTCTCCTTATGGGATTTCTCACTTTAAGCTTAACAGCTTAAATGCGGATATGGGTCAGCATTCAATATTGATTTCAAGAGATAAATATAACAGATATAAAAATAACAATCTCCCACATATACATTTAAATAAAAGCTCAGTAAGTTCATACAAACACGAATTTGAAGATTATGATCTTCAACCTGTTGCGAAAGTTCCTCAAGTATTTTGGAAGTTTGCACCTAACGCAAGATATCAAATAGGTGGTCCTGACGGCTTCTTTTTTGGAGACCTAAGGTTGGCATTTCAATCAGAAACAATTCTGAGAAAGGGTATTACCATAGACTTTGATATGTCAGCTGGATTAATAGATAATCTTGGAGAGTTGAAGCTTGCTTCTGACAGTGTTCTACCGCATGTAAGAACAGAAATTGTTCAGTACTTAAAACAAGGTAAGCATTTTTCTGTTGATAGATTTCAAATTAATTCATTCCACCAGATATCCCCAAATTTGTATACAAAACTAAGTGGGGGATATTTAGAACAAATGTTTGCAGGTGTTGGAGGAGAAATTCTTTACAGACCCTTCTATAAATCATGGGCATTAGGTGCAGAGTTGTGGCATGCCAGACAAAGAGATTTCAATATGAGGTTAGGACTGCAAGATTATAATATAGAGACAGGATTTATTAATTTTTATTATCATCATAATCCTTCAAAAATCCTCTTTAAAATTAAGGGGGGCCGTTTTTTGGCTAATGATTCAGGCTTTAATTTTGACTTTTCAAGACGCTTTAAATCTGGAGCTGTTATGGGTATTTTCTTTTCCCTCACAGATATAAGTCGAGCTGAATTTGGTGAAGGAAGTTTTGATAAAGGATTTTACTTTTTTATTCCAATAGAATCTTTCTTTACTAATTACTCAACCGGTGATACTGGCTTTGGGCTAAAGCCTGTTACACGAGATGGAGCTGCTATTATTGATCACTCATTTAGTCTTTACAGTGTTACTGATAAAGCTAACTTTTCATCAATTACCAGAGATTGGGATGATATCTATGATTAGAAAAATTGCATTAGCTTTAATATTTCTTACTAGCTGTTCTAATATTGCATATTCTGAGCAGGCAAGATTCATAGTTGGATATTTTAGCTCTTTTGAATCAGATACTGTCAGCGAGGAGTACTTTAAAAATGCAAAATTTTCATTTGCAAATGTAAAAATTGGAAGAGGTCCTGCTTCAACAATTGTTCTTGCATACATTAATGATGGAGTTTACGAATGGAGGTCTGCAGATAATATCAAAATCTACACAAATAAAGAGATCCTTGTAAGATCTTCCGGTTTCGAAACAGATGCAAGATACTTTTATGATGTTCTTCCACAATTAGCTGACGGCTTTTCTGGATCAGGATTTTTAACATTCAGAAATCCAGATTTAATAAGAGCTAAATTTTCTTATCAAATAGAAAATCTTGGCGATGCTGTAATTACTAGATTTGGAAAAGATGTAAGTGTCACTTTATTTAAAGAAACTATCTATGTCCCATTAATCAAATGGCAAGCAGAGAACATTTACTACACTTCTGATGATGGAAATATTATAAGAAGTATCAATGAGCACAATCCAAGAGTTCCAAAAATAAAAATAGACTTTTTTTATAAATAAAAAAAGGGAGGCAAAGCCTCCCTTAAATAGCTAAATTTTAAAATGCTAATCAGCTAAACGTGTAGCAGTAGCAGTACCGCCGGAAACAGTTCTTGTTCCAGTTGTTTCAACACCGCTTGTTTCTTCGACTACTCCGATAATATCTTCTACTATATCTTCAACGTCAACAACAGCTGAAGCTATTGGGCGGGCTGTTAGAGTTGAAGTGTAAACAGCAACGCCGTTAATGGTTCTTGTAACACTAACTGTTATTGTCTCTGTTCCAGTAACTGTTCCAGGAACTGTCTGTGTACCAACTGTTTGAGTACCAACAACACCTAGTGTCTCAACAACATCAGGCAGATCATATTCATACACCTCGGTTGGTGCAGGAGTTGGTGCAGGTGTAGGTGCAGGTGTAGGTGCAGGAGTTGGTGCAGGTGTAGGTGCAGGTGTAGGTGCAGGTGTAGGTGCAGGTGTCGGGCTAGACCCATCATCGTCAACAACTGCTGCGATAGCTGCTGCTGCTGCAACTGCTGCTGCTATTGCTCCGGCACTAAGATTACCAGATGCTTCTTTAGAAGCTTCTTCACCAGCTGTACTTGGATCCTCTTGAGCAATAATGTTTGCAGATGAGAATAATCCAAAAACCAGTGTAGATAAGTACGTAAATACGTTAGAAATTTTTAATTTAAGTTTAGCCATTTTTTAACCTACTCCTCTATTAATATTGTGATTATGCAACATATTTGATTAAAAGTTAATTAAAAGTGGACATGTTTTATTTATTTTAACTAACTATATATAACAAAAATGCAATCTTACCTTCTCAGGAAAGTGTGATTTTAACTCTTTTTTCCAAAAATGTAACTAAATTCAGTTTTTTTTGCACATATTTAGTTTAATAAAAATCAGCTAATTTCCATATTAATAAATAAATTAATTAATTTAGTATAATCAACACATAAGCGGGATGTAGCGCAGCCTGGTAGCGCACCACACTGGGGGTGTGGTGGTCGTCGGTTCAAATCCGGCCATCCCGACCAATTATCAAACTCTTACCTTGTTAATGACTTCCTCTGCATACCAATTTATCTCAGCAATCATGCCATCTAAGGTTCTGTCATCTGGACCGCCCTCATAGGCATTTCTAAAGGCTACAATCACCTCAGTTGCGCCTAGATCTGCAAGCTGCTTAATCCCATCAGGAGAATAAGCTGCTTCTCCCATAACTTGAATTTGATAATTGGGATGATCTAAAGTACCAAATTCATTTCTGTATTCATTTATTTTATTTATTAAAATCTCAGTATCTTCTAATGAAAGACCTGCACTAATCCAACCGTCACCAACTTTTGCTGCTCTTTTAAGCGCCAAATTTGAGTGCCCACCAATTAAGATAGGAACTGGTTTTGTTGGTGCAGGGCATAACTTAAGTTCAGGAATATCATAAAACTCACCTTTAAATCCAAAATAATCTCCATTCATGAGACCTTTTAAAATTTCAATCTGCTCATCCATTCGCTTGCCTCTTTTCTCCCATCGCTCACCAGTTGCAAGAAAGTCCTCATACCATGGACTAACACCGATACCAAAATGAAATCTATTATTTGTCATTACACCAAGCGTAGTAACAAATTTAGCAGTCGTTACTGCTTGTCTTGGCGCTAGCTTATAAACAGATGTAGAAAATTCTAGTTTTGAAGTAACTGCTGCTATTGCAGGAATAATACTAAATGGCTCTAAAAAAGGAACGCCATCTAGAAACTCTCTTGAACCATCATCGTTATACGGATAGGTAGAATCACATTCCTTTGGATAGCAAATACTATCAGGAAATGTAATAACATCAAAACCGGCAGACTCGGCTGCCTTTCCAAGTTCAAGGTAGAAAGATGGATCACACATGGATGGATGGTAAGCAAATCGCATATTTAGCCT
>CEUJ01009822.1_pt1 | contig 32111 bp, 18 predicted proteins | sample 361531 | NCBI WGS metagenome assembly CEUJ01 (sample SAMEA2622842, study PRJEB7988) | marine metagenome | biome: marine biome (ENVO:00000447); feature: marine epipelagic mixed layer (ENVO:xxxxxxxxx); material: "saline water (ENVO:00002010), including plankton (ENVO:xxxxxxxx)" | depth 140 m | reverse complement strand
TCAACAACGATTAGGTCAGCGTCAGCAAGGTCAGCACCGATATCGGTAGCACCGTCGATGTTGATCGCAGAAACGTTTACCTTATCAGCAGTGGTGATCTCGTTTAGTTTACTGTCAGCAATGCTTCCAGCAAGCATCGCGTTAGTAACACCAGATGCCTTAACGTTTAGAGAACCACCAGAGAACTCGATAGAAGAGTCATCAACCTCAGAGGTCTTGACATAATCTTCAGCAAGTTTGCTATCAGCAATGTTGCCATCCAACTGACCGTTGGTGATTACACCAGTTAGGTTGCTGGTAGCGAGGTTACCATCGAAGGTTGTGGCAGATACAATACCAGAGGCATTGATATCGTTGGTAACACGTAGACCATTGCCTGTGTTAAAAGTCAACTGAGTACTGTCGCCTAGAGCACCAGAGGTACCAGCAAGAACAACACGACCAGAAGTTAGATCGCTAACAGTAGCGGACGACATGGTGGTTTCGCCACCAGAAATGTCAGCACCACCATCAACATCTAGAGCACCACCAATAGTGGCACCAGCACCGACCTTAAGGGTTGTAGCATCAGCAAACGTTACGGTGGAAATACCAGATACGTTAATCGCAGCAAAGTTCGCTCCGGCACCACCGCCGAGCATGTAGTCCTTAAGATTAGCAGCGGTTACTTTGCGGTTTGTACCGTTAGCACCGTCATCGACGATCATTAGGTCGGCGTCAGCAACTTCAGTAGTTGCGGTACCACCATCGATGTCAAGAGCACCAATATCAACCTTATTAGCAGTGCTAATTGTGTTGAGTTTGCTGTCAGCAATCGAACCATCCAACTGAGCGTTGGTGATCGTACCAGTTAGACTGGTTGTAGGTAGGTTTGTGGCATCCTGAAGATCAAACGCAGGAGTAGCGTCTGTTCCACCAAGGGTTAGCGTAACACCACCGACAGAAGTAGTAGGATCTGCCAACTTGCTGTTGGCAATAGAACCTGCCAACTGAGCATTGGTAATTGTACCAGTTAGACTGGTCGTAGGTAGGTTTGTGGCATCTTGTAAGTCAAACGCTGGGGTTGCGTCAGCACCACCTAGAGAAACCGAAACTCCACCAAGAGAAACACTGCTGTTAGCGAGTTTATCGTTGGCAATAGAACCTGCCAACTTGTCGTTCGAAATGCTACCAGCCAACTGAGCGTTGGTGATAGTTCCTGTTAGATTTGTGGTGGCAAGGTTGCCGTCGAATGTAGTTGCGGTGACGACTCCGCTTGCGTTCACTTCGGTTACTGTAATGCCATTGCCACTAAAGTCGGCACCACCGTCTACGTCTAGAGCACCAGCAATGGTGGCACCAGCGGAAACATTTACTGTAGTTGACTGTAGGAAGGCAACCGTACCAACACCCGTGGCATTAACAGATGTGGCATCTAGGGTATCATCCCAAGACAAATCACCGTTGCTATCTACTAGTAGATAACCACCGGCGGTGATAGATGCTGGAAACGTATAAGTAAGGTTACTCGCAACTGAGGATGGTGCCTTCAGTTCAATATAGTTTTCACCATTGTCTGTACCCTCAACGAGGCGGAGTCCCGATCCTGCCGTCGTCGTTTCTTTTGTCCAATAACGATGAGATCCGAAGAATTTGTTGTTTGACGTTGTACTGTCAATACCAACGTAGAGGTCATACTTATCTGTTGTAAAGCCTGGTTCTCCGGGACGAAGACCAGGCAGATTCGCGAATTGACCTCTCTTAAACTGAATTACTGGAGCAGCCATGAAGAGAGTATTTGATCTTTGCTACTCAAATATTTAGAGTAACTTTAGGCTACACCTGGTGTAAACTCTTACCGTCCTAGGTAAACAATTACCACTCACCAGCATCGAGATCAATCTTGTTATCCAATACGTCGTCGAGGTAATCAATAGTCTGTGTTGTGAGACCCACAGGTGCTGGATCGGCAGTAGTAACACCTACAGCAGACTGGATTACTTCGTCAGGATTTACGAACTGGAAATTATTACTAGGAGCATCGTAAGTAAGAACAAATTTGTTTGTTGTCGTACTTAGATTGGATGAGTTTACATCCAACAGATCTCTTAGATTTGACACTGATCCTCCTGCTCCAGATACTGCTGATTGTACAACGACTTGGACAGGAAAAGCACCTTCTCCCACCAAGTTTACGTCTGCTACTTCGTTATCGTCAACAGATACGTTAAAGACAGAACCGCCATTATCACTAACGATTATGTTTGACATATCAGGATACTGTCGAGTTTACTTTGACCTGACCTGTTATGACCTTTGTTTTCTTATTATTATTTGTATTCTCGATTAGAATGTCATAATTATAACGACCAGCAGTGATAATGCCTGTTTGAGCATTAGTCAAACTAATAGTTAGTTGACCTTTTGCTGGATCGGCATTATATGTGGTGCCAAAACTAATGCTACCAGCGGAATCACTCCACTTTCGCATCTTAGCATCGAACTCATAGATGCTAAGATCCAATGGAGATCCATCAGACTTGTTCAGAGAGTAAGTTCTCTGGAAGTCTGTTCCTTCTTCAATGACTAGATTGACGACAGGAACTGCCATTAGATTCTACCTTACTAAGCCTATTTATTGAGGATCATTGCCCGTAGAACAGCAATCTCAGCACGGAGTTCCTCAATCTCCGACTTCTGAGCGAGAACTCTTTCTTTCTCTGCCATATATTTCTCATAGGCAACCGTGTCTGTATTCACGATTGCCTGTGATTTCATGTCTCGCTCAAGACCCTTGTGATCTTGTACCTTCGCCCTTTTCATAAAGTTCCTCGTAAAGAAATGACCAACTCATCAGGCAAGTGCGATAACTCGGAAGTCTCTTAGTCTTACCGGTGCCGCAGCATTGGTGCTAGTACACTCAATCTTGATCTGATAGGCAGTAAACTGTGGTAGGTTATTCGCGGTAAACTCGTGTTCTACGAATTGACCTGGAGCAGCACTGATGTTTCTATCAGATGTACCATTATTGAGAGCAGGATTGATAACCTGTTCGTTGGTATTGAGATTATTGAAACCAGGCATTAGTTCAAATACCTTGTCAATCTCAGAACCATCAGCACGTTGGAGTCTGTATAGAACTCTTAGATCACCAACACCAGACTTGTCTACATCAACTAGAATGCGTAGAGAAGAAGCAGGATTCTCAAGTCCAATAACCTGAGTCAGGTAATTGAAGTTGTGTGGATCTTCTAGTAGCGTGTTAGATCTTCTGTCCGTAACATAGTTGCTTACAGGAGCATTGATTCTATTTCCTCTAGTTGTGATGTTACTTGCGAAAACATCGATTGTAGGAGAAACATTCTCGTTAGTGTTCCCGAGCGTAACTTCCATTGTGAAGGACTTGGAAGCAGGCAAAGCACCCAACTTAGAAGTCTCGTTCTCGCGGGAAGCAATCATTCTAGGCGTGGAGAACTTAGTCTCATTAGCGATGGAAACTGGTTCGTAACCTTGGTCCTGGAAGGATGTCTCAGAACCATCAGCACTGGTAGCAGTAACCGTTCTGACCTTGGCGGACATTGTAGTGCCCTCTGGTAGAGTGTTTCTTAAATGTGGGGTGATTGCTTCGAACTGAATGTTCTTAGATGCCTTCACCTTGCTACCACCACCAAAACCAGAGTTGGTGAACACTTTATCACCCTCAATCTTAAGGTAATAATCATCTAGAGTGATCTTACCATCGATAGAGTTGGTTACTGATGCGAAGTTGTGCTCTTTGTTGATTCTTCTTAGAGATACACCACCGAACTCATACTTTTGGATTTCAGTATCAGCGGTGTAAGACTGAGAAAGTGTGCCGTCAATACCACGAGTTGTGATACCCGTTAGTACATTGTTACCAACACCCGTGTAAGCAATGATTTCTTTGTTGATCAGAGCATAACCAGGGTTGTCAGCGGTTACCTGAGCACCTTCGAAGAAGTTAAATGTGGCACTGTTACCAACACTAATGTTCTCGATAGAACTTGCGGCGTACCCGACGGTGATTGTAGTTGGAATCTGATCACCAACAGCACCAACAATCCTTACGGTATTGTTGGCGGCATGCATACCGTGGTTACGCTGCTGAACACGGAAGTGTGTTCCATCAAACTCATTATTGTTGATGGTAACAGCAGTTGGATTGATATTGGTCATGGTAGAACCAATACCAGCAGCAGGACCGGCGGTAGGAACGTGTAGTAGATCAGCAGACGTGTTAAAGTCTTGACCAGTTACATTCGTTAGGCGGAGGCTGTTGGTAGAAGTGACGACTCCGACCGTGAAGACTAGACTTCTGCCCAGTCCATCAGCACCAATCGTACCAGTTACGGTGTCACCCACGGCATAACCTGTACCAGTCGCGTTGACGCTTACGCTATCAACTGTTCCACCAGTTACAGTTACGATACCAGTTAGACCACTACCAGATCCAGTTTGAGTCTGGAACGTGATTGCCTGACCAGCACCATTAGGATAACCTACACCTGCGTTAGTGATGTTTAGACCTGTACCGCCGATAGCGACAGGACCTAGTTTTGCCTCAATGAAACCTGCGGAGGTTCTACCAGTTTGTCTAATCTCACTACCAACAACTACAAATTCGTTGGTAACGGCAGACGACAGACCCAATGTTACCTTCTTAGAGAAGATTTCGATTGGATTTGTTTGTAGTAGATACTTCTCATTGTCAGCATCCAACTGAGGATTGAACATCTTAAATGTTCCTTCACCAGTAACAAACTTCGCCTTACGAGCAACATACTTGAGGTCTTCTAGTTGAGAAGCAGTCCACGTAGAAGCGTTCTGCGACTTGAATAGGGAACCCAATGAAGGTTGCTTGTTAATGATAACTTTCTGTAGTTCTGGAAGATCCTTCGTAGAGATATCTTCCTCACCCATACGGGCAACCCAGCAGTTATAATCCTGAGTATCTGCCTTGATTACTAAAGCATATTCACCGGTCTCAAGATATACTGGGAAGTCAAAGGTGAATTGTGTTGGTGTCTTAGCATCCGCAGATGTCTTGACATCAACCGCATCTAGAACCTTGAATCCTAGAACATTTTGAGATGGGTATCCATTGACTAGAGTTACAATCTCTAGCATAACTGGGATATTCTCACTCTTCGTAGCGAAGAAGATATCCACAGATGTCATGAAGATACCAGGAGTTTCCGTCACCCTAAAGGACTGGGCTAGCGGATCACTATCCTCCTGCACTGGCGGTGGTGGTGGCGGAGCTGGTGGTGGTGGTGGCGGTGGAGGTGGTTTTCTAATAATAGTAGTTTCTACAATCAGATCACCTTTAGATGTAAAGTTCGCCTTCGCGTTACTGGTAGGAATACCAGGAATTTTGCTTGGTTTGGCACTTACTTCTGCTAGGTTTGTACCATTGGAGAAGTCTGGATTTTTTGGTGGGATATGAATAGATCCAACTAGAGCACCAGTCTCGTCAGAAACTAGACGGACTTTGCTGATAGTTGCCTCAGCACCACTGGTCTCACCAATGAGTTTCATGTCCTTGACGACACGACCGTAGAAAGTCTCATTGGACTTCTGGGTCAAACTCTTAGTATCAATGTTCAGTAGCGTCGTAGTGTCGCTGTAAGAAGAAGAAATACCAGTATTGGTGTATGGGTTGGTGTTAAAGAATGCTACTGGAGCATTGTATGGACCATCCTTATGGTTAGGAGAAGCAAGACGGAATCTGATTTCTGCGTTGTCTCCTTCGCCTCGTACAGTCTCACCAACTTGGAAAGCACCCTTAACTGGAGTTACCTCTAGTAGTTTAGGAATGGTGAGTTTCCTCTGCTTGGACATGTCCTTACTAGAGAACTTAGTGTTCATCTTGGTAGATGGCTTAAGTCTCGTAGCAACGAACTCAATGTTTTGAGATCTTAGTTTTGGAATAGCAGATGTTTCAGTGATAACTTCAGTTTCACCAAATCCACCATCAATGGTTACAAACTCTTTCTCAACCCAATAATCCTCTTTAGGATTGAGTGACATCTTACCTGACCAGGTAACAACATCGAATGGGTTTACGTTTACTGCTCTACTAGCAAATGGTTGCTTAAAGTCCTCAACCTCACTGTAGTCCATGGTAATGAGATTACCAGTCTTTCTTAGGTTTGGAGAACCAATATCAGTAGCATAGAATGGATCAACCGTAGGATCTGGAGTTCCGTTTAGACCGATGAGTGCTTCAGAACCAACTAGAAGGTCTACGCTATCAAAGTTGGCACGAGGAACCATGGTGCCATTCTCAATGTTGTAATTGAGTGATGGGACGGTCTTATCGGCAAGATCGAATGAACCGAAGTTATCAACAGCAAAACCAGTCTTAAACTTGTCTAGTCCGGTGTCTGGATCTTTGACAGTTAGTGCTTCTGTCTTTGCTTCGAGTAGAGATAGTGTAGTTACAGTCTCTAGATTTTCGATTCTGTTCTCAAGGTTACCGATGTCAAGCATCGTGTAACGTCTGTTGGATTTATCCTCAATAGTGATATCACGATTTACATCGAGAACATATGGAGCATATGTGATCTCGGCAAGTTCGAAGGAACTTGTCAATCCTTCTGGAGCAGTAGGAGCAATAGAAGGTGTGCCCTCTACAAGAGTGAATGTTGTGTCTCTGTTGAGGAATAGTCTGTCAACACGACCTAGGTAATGTCTATAATCGAATGTGATGTTCTCATCACTTACTAGAACGTTAGGAATAGACTGACCATTGGCACTGAAGTTTCTAGATGACCACTCAAATGGTGATAGACTGCCGCTGTAATCAGCAACACGAGGTCTTAGGTCAATGACATCAGTGTTTCTGATGCCAGCAAACCCAGGAACGATGTCGTATACGTCAGAACTGTAACTAGATGCTGTTACGATCTCACCACTGTCATCAGACTCAACAATAAACTTATCGAAGAATACTCTTAGTCTTCTGGATGGTTCGGCAGCATTCTGTCTTCTTACAAGTCTACCGAAGTCAACAAACTCACGACGTTGACCGCCATCGAGCATGAAACTTGCGGTGATTTCTTTATCACCAGCAGATAGAGAACTGATCTTAGCAACAACACCACTTTCAGAGAATGTTACCTCTTCGTTCTTGATGAATACTTCAGGATTCTCTTTGACAATGCGAATGCCGTTAGAACCGTCAAGTTCCAAGATAGTAGCAGAAGCACCAGATACATTACCGATGATCTGCTCACCAATGATTAGGTCAGTGTTGTCGGAGTTTGGACCGTTTAGACCTGTTAGGGTAATGCTAGGAACGATTGGGTCAGCAGCAGAAGAAGACTCGAATACCGCAAGAATCCTTACTACATCTGCGGTGTTTAGAGAGATCTCTCTATCCTGAACACGTAGACCGTAAGCATTACTGTAATCTAGACCGTCCTGGTTAGCAGTGCTGACACCAGAATACTCGTGCTTGGACTTATTGACGACTAAACTCTGGCAGCGACTTAGAACCTTGTTCTTAGCAGTTACCTTACTCTTTTGCTGTGTCGTTACGACAACAACGTTAGATTCGCTAGCAGTTAAACCAGAAAGAGTAGCACCTTTTCCACCACTGGTAATGGCAAACTGATCACTGGTCAGTGGTTCGATAGTACCGTCTTCATATAGAACTGTATAACGCTCTTCGTCAAATGGAGTGTATACGAAGTCAGTTCCGCTTAGTGATGGTAGGTCGGTTTGACCTGATCCGTCAGTGCTTCTGCCACGGTATTCTTTGCGAACAAAGATGTCTGAACGAGTTAGATCTACAGACTCAACAAACTTCTGTGGCATCTCAGCGTAGAGATAACCACTGCTAGATCCACGAAGTCTTGGCGATACAATACTGATACCGGCAACGTTTACGTTACCAGGTAGATCACCATCACATACACCGGTAACATCCTCAACTGCGGCAACAGTCAGACTGCTTCCATCAGCACCAATACCAGCAACACGGTTGAACCTAGTTCCACCATTGCCACTGACATATGAGATAATATCTCCTTCTTTGATACCTACAGACCAGTTACCGGAAGAACTGGTTACTGTGGTGGAGTTAAAGTTGAATTGTTGTGAATATTTCTTTCTTTCTTCAAGAACAGTGTCAGCACTGAAGGTCTGAACACCGACTTCCTGACGAATAGATTTAACGTCAGTAATATCAAATTCTTTTACTTCGGTAATAATCCTACCGTTGTCTACACCATCAACAGCAATAGGTTCATCCACCATGAACTGACCAGCAGTTTGGTGTAGAGTTAGTGTTGTTCCAGTTTGAGTTCTTAGGAAACCTCTAGCACCAGAACGCTTGCCCTCAACCAAAGCAGGAGCAGCTAGTGTTAGTGTTTCGTTTAGAGTAAGTTCTGTGTCTGTTTGGATATCAAACAGGAAGAGATCAAAAGTAGATGAAGCGTCTGTATATGCACCCGCAGAAACTTTGTAGTCATAGACTCTAGCGCGACCGACAGATTGACCTGCTGCTGCATCACGATCAGAACCTAGGCGCTGACTACGGAGATCGACATACCCTGTAGTAGCGATGCCTACGCTAGCACCTCCATATACATTATTTACACGAACTAGGTTGCCTGCCTGGAAAGGAACGCTTTCTGCTTCTACTAGTCTGGTTTCTCTTGGTTTGTTGGCATCCACATAGATGGCACCAGGAGTCTCTACCTCAAAACCCTTTACATATGCCTTACCAGGACCAACTTTGATAGAAACCATGTCCTTAGTAGGATTGTTTCCATCATCAGTCTTTTGGTTGGAGAAGAAAGCACCAAACTGAGAATGCCTATCGTTTAGTGTTTCTTCTGCTTCGATTAGGAATGGATTGATATAATAGTCACCGCTCTCGTCGTGAGTTCTACGTGCGAGTTCTTTGGCAATTTCACTATAGACCGTATTCTCTACGATCTTTTTGACCTCTCCTTGTTTGGTACGGAAGAGTTCGATAAAGTTCTGGTCTTGGAAATTATCAAGTGCTTTCTTAGAAAGAACTAGACTAATTTTTAGACGATCCGCACCAGGTGCGGTAAAGTTGGAGAAACCAGCAGCATTGTCATATAGACTGTCGTCTTCTACAGCAGTTACGATTTCTTCTACTACTTGGAATCCGACGCGATACGAAGGAGTATTTGTATACTGGTCAAGTAGGATAGTTTCAGACTCAACTTGGACAAAGGCACCTCTTGCGAAGAATACACCTTCCTCAACAGAGAAAGCACTGGCAGTAGCAGTGGCATTGGTTAGAACACAGGTAGCAAAGTCAGAACCTGCCTCAATCGTGGTGGTTCCGTAAGTAAAGTCTGCCTCAGTTACCAGATTCTCGCCATCTGTGAAACTCTGAGTCTCAAAATCTTCGGAGTTAGACTTTTGATACTTGATATAAAGGGTTGTTATGTCTTCTACAGACTCAGCAGCAGTAAGAACCTTCTTGACAACAGCAGTTACGCCAGACTGCTTGCCACGAATTCTTAGACCTACAACTTTGTCTAGGTATAGTTCTACGGGAACACCAAAAAACGTAGATTCTACCTTTACAGCATAATATCTCTCATCATACGCAATGGATCCAGGGATGACCATGGATCCTTCTTTGAAGATATGACTACCAAACTTCTCAATCTGATCCTGTAGGATAGACTGTAGGGTAGTTAGTTCCCTTGCTTGAACCGGAGTTCCGGGTTTGAATAAAACCCTATTGAACTTTTTATTCGGATCAAAATCGTCGAAGTAAGGGTTGACGTTTAGGTTGGTGTTCTGTGGCATGTCAGAATTCTAGAACGATTTTGATATCTTCTCTTTGATTAGCAGCTCTGGTTACTTCAGGTCTGTTATCAACGTAGATAATGTCACCAGAGTACTTTTTGATCTCAGGCGAGGCAAGACCATCAGTGATAGACTGACCAAAGTAGTAAGTCTTAGAGTTCACAGAGGTTGACACACCAGTAAAGGTGGTCTCAATGCCGACGGTTTCAGTTCCAGTAGTGGTTGTGACAACGATGTTGACGCTACCACCTGTCCCTGGAGTGCTCGTGAATTTATTTAGACGGTATCCGTAAGTGGGAATTTGACCGGTAGAAGACTTGGTAGCAAGGTCTCTATCCTGCCAATAACGTAGGAATTTGGTTACTGGATCGTAAGAAATGATTTTACCGATAGCAGTAGAACCAATACCGATAGTTTGAGTGATCTCACCATCCACAGCAACACTCATCGTGCTTGTGGCGGCACCTGCTAGACGGATGCCATAAACACCGGAAGCACTTGAGGCGGTCAGTAGGTTGGTAGTACCATGAACTTCAGGGTTCTTGATAACACCAATACGGGCAAACTGGTTACCCGTCGGGAAGTCTGGGTTTGTGGTATCAGAGTTCTCAATTCTGGAATAAATTAGAACCTTGCTAGCACCCAGTTCGCGGTAGATGTCAGCACCATGTCCACCAGGAGGAGGAATGATGACATCAAATACTGCGTTAGAACCCGTTACAACACTATCAAGGTCAAGAGTAGCAAAAGTGTAACCTGCGCCACCATTTGTCACCTGTACTGCGGTTGGTTTACCATTAACAAAGGTAACCGACGCTTCGCCGTCATGACCATCACCACGAATAGGAACACCGTTTTTAGTGCCACTAAACTGATATGAAGCGTTGGTTGTGTCCTTAATTACGACTGTCTCAATCTTACCCTCGACAGCAGCACTTCTAACGTCTGATACTTCAGTATTAGTGCTCCAATTAGAAGGAACTGGGATATACTCAACACTGTCGAATTTGACAATATCACCCGGTTTAATTGTATAAAGATATTTCCAAACGTATCCGTCACTTTCTAGACGGGGTTGTAGATCAGTATGGGTGGGTTCTTCTAGCGATGCGATGCCCTTGCCGCTGTTGGAAGGATCTGCGCCGTTTGAGATACACTCATAAACTCGGAAGTCCGAGTTCATCACATAGTAGTTTGTTTGATACAAACTCGACGAATTCGTCTGTGGAGACGGATTGTTGATATCATAATCATGACGGTACATCTCATAGATGGTACCTGTAGTCCAGGAGATCTTACGGATGACACGCAGTGTGTCAGCAGCAGCGATCTTCTTCGCCGAAATCAGGGTATCATAGATATCATCATGATCGTCAAAGTTGTCGATCGGAGCAGGAGTATTAGTATTCCAGTCGGCTTCTACATCAGTCGCGTTAGGAAGACCAATGAACACATAGTAACTGTTATCAGTGGTAGAAATTCCACTGACAAAGTTAGATGCATTCAACACCCTGATTTGATCAGTAATGATCGCTGGCATTCTCTTCTAGACTTTTTTTGTTATTTAGGAGTAATCTAGGGATAGATTTGTAGATCTAAAGATTGTAGGAGCAGTAGACAGTCCAGTTAGACCATCAGACGTATTGCAGGTGAACGCTAGACCGGTTCTAGAACCAGAACTAAATCTTGCCCAACTGAAGTTGCCGTAGTAGTTACCAACACCAGACCCTAGACCGGTGAAGTTAAGACCGTGACCGGTCTCTACGTTTACGTGGATCCTCATCGAAGATGCTGTTCCTACCGGAGTAATATCCTCAATGTGTCCAACTTGGAACACAGTATCTATGAAGTCAGAACAGGAACCAATCGCAACTGTGCGATCTTGAGAAAGAGCAGTAACACCACTACCAATGTTGGAACGAGTAACTAGGAAGTAGTCACCTGTAGCAATACCGGTCTTGAGGATACCACCAAATTCATTAACTCTGAGTTGAGAATCTAGTGGGATGTGGAAGTTGAATTGGATTCCTCCCGCAGTAGTTCCGATACCAGTGATAATGCCTTCGTCACCTGCGACAGACACGCCTGAGACAGTTTCAACTGGATTGATGAACGTAGTTGTACCAAATCCTGTGTTGTTTTTGTCCTCGTCAACGATTTGGACCGCAAAGGACGTAGTATCCGGTGCCTCCGTTTTACTAAAAATAAGGCTACCGCCACCAGTGTAGTACGTATTGTCTGTAGTACCCACACTTTGAATGAGGCGGGCGGATGGTCTGACTGCTGCTGCATATTCCAGTCTGGATTTGTTTACAACTCTACCCTCAATAAATTTGTCATCTTGCTGCTTACACCAGATGACTGGGCGGAGTGGCGATGTTTGATTAGAAATACCGTCCTTAGTATATACGTTAGTTCTTAGCGTATCTCTGGATGTGATAGCAGTAACTACACGCTTTAACTGACTAATTGGTGTAATCTGTTTACGATCCTTCATAATCTTCAAGGTATCGCCGATTTTCACCGTATTCAGAGCACCCTCAATGGATACATCAGAATCAGTTCCACGATACAGCATAATCTGCATCGATGTGCCTGCTACAGGAGGTTCTGTAAACTCAATTTGAGTACCACCATCAAACACATACGATGTATTTGGTTCTTGTAGCGTATCGTTTAGGAATATCAATAGGTTGAATTCTACATCGATAGGTGCTGACGTTCCACCTTCAATACTCAAGGGAATATTATTTTCTTTGATGGTGAAGACAGTCTTTCTACCGTCGAACTCCGAAGAGAAGTCGTCTAGAATTTGTAGTTTACCAAATACCCAACCAGCAAACTCATCATCCTGAGTATCGGTTACAGTCCAAATAGCATTACGGAAAGTGGTGCCAATACCAGTATTTGTTGGGATACCGGCAATACTTAGTTGCTCACCAATAGTAAATCCGTATCCGACGTTATTAAGTGTGAATGATTCGATACTCAATCCAGCACCGACCACTACACTTACAGAAGCACCAACACCAGTAGAACCAGAGATCAACTGGAAATCATCATACCCTACGGGTTCGTCAAGAGTAAGACGTGGAACGTTGGTCCAGGTGTAACCTGCTCCAACGGTATTCATAAAGATATCCTTTACGAATCCCCCTTCGACAGTAAATGTGCCAGCAGCGCCAGTCGTAGGATTTCCGCCATCGACAAAAACTCTATAAGTGGTTGGAGGATTTCTATATCCGCTGCCAGTGAATCCCATAGCAACAGTGATTGTTCCAAATCCGCTGACCACTGCGGTTCCGATTCCGGTCTGTCTGGGTTGATATCCATATCCTTGAGTGCTGGCAACAGAAACAATTTGACCCTTTCTGGGTAGTTTATTAGCGTTTACATCCGATAGACTTACAGTGTTCGTTGCGTTCCCTGTAAAAGCGACAGATGTAATACCAGTAGCAGAACCACCGATAAAGTTATAATCGATTTCTGGTTTCTGGAAAATGTTGTTGATTAGAATAGCACCATTATCAGTGGTGATTCCAGTAATGTCAGATCCGTTTTCGCGAATCGTAAATGTTTTTGCGATGCCAGTAAAGTTCTGAGCAACGTCGTCAATGATGATATTGCCAGAATAGTCACTTCTGATGAATGATCTACCTTGGAAAGAACTACCATTGGCAGTGTCAACAAAGACAACTCTATGTGTGCCAATACCGGCAGTGGTCAAGGTAATACCAACACCAGTTAGAGCATCACCCTTTGTGGCAGCAAAACTGAAGTTGTTTACTGCGTTTTTGATGATGAAATAATCATCATTACCTACCAACGGTGCTGGTGGGTTAAGAGATCTAAGTTTTACTTGGGATCCTGTTTGGAGAAAGTCACTAATACCAGTAAAACTGTCAGTGGCAACATTGACCTCGGAATCAGAGAATTTTAGATCTTCTCTAATCCCACCAAAAGGAGTATCTACAAAAGTGATGGTATCATCGATAATATTGTAGTCACCTTGTAGGAATTTAACATCAGCACCTACACTATGAGTAGCCTGCTCTGTACCCAACCATGCTCTGTCAACAAATACGTCATTAGCATTTCCATTGTATCCAACAACTTGGATACGCATGATCTCATCATCGATCTTTAGGAGATCATACGGTCTAAACGTGCCAACATCATGTAGGGAGACAACTCTGTTTAGAATTTGATCTAGAGTAGTTCCAGCACCAACTCTTTCATAAACTGGAGACTGGATAATATTGTCTAGAGCAATGATACACTTGGTATTCTGCTTTCTCGCTGTAAAACTGTGTGTGGTTCCTGATCCAACCGCAGTTAGATTGATAATATCTCCTGTCAGGGCAAGTGCTTTCGTTGCCGCTACCTGGAATTTATTTTCTGCTGTCTTAACCGCAAATACTGTCTGTGGTAGTGTAGTACCACCACCTACTCCCGGACTGGAACCATCAATAGCAATAGGAGTAGCGTCGGATGTATATTGTAGTTGCTCGCCGGTTACAAAGAAGTGATTATCAATAACAAAAGTATCACCACCAACTAGAACGTCAGTGGTGCTAGACCCATCAAACTCCTTATGGAAGATTGGGTCATCCTTATGAGTTAACTTGAAAGAACGCCTAAAGGAGTCCGATTCAGCGTTAAACTTTTTATTGATAGAACCAATCTGAAATGACATCTATCGCAGTTTTCTGCTATTTAGGGTAGGATAATGGTGGTATCGTCGTTGACATCATCGGGTTTGTCGATGCGAACTTCGTGTACTCTGACTTCATAAGCAGTATTCTGCTTAGGAGTAAATTGTAGATATACACTAGGATCACTGATCGATACCACCGTGTTGATAATGTCACGTCTTTCAGTTGCCGCTGTAGATACATTACCAAACTTACTGTAGTTGGCATCACCTTGATACAAGTTCGCTGCTACCTGGAAGATAGAGTATTCATTGTTGGTGATGTTGTTGATCTCAACGTAGTATTTTACAGAAGTGTAGTTGTTGTACGTTGTGTCAGAAATGGTAACAGCACCTGGAGTTGCGGAGGAGTCGCTTGAGATTGCTGTTCTAGTTGCTGACAACGCAGCGTCACCAATCGTATACAGACCTTCAATACTTCCTACAGTAGTGGCAATACCAACCTTAGTTGCCAAAGTCGATACCGTAACACCAAGACCAGCAGCAGGTGTGAACTTAACCTGAATTTCTTGAGATGCGGTAATATCCATCTCAAAGGTTCCCAGATCCATGTCCTCCTGGAACTTGTTATACACATTGTAGGACATGGTAGTTCCAACACCCACGAAAGTTGCCTCTAGGACTTCTTTCTCATCTGTCGATGCTACAGAAACAAGGACGTGTCCAGAACGGAAATCATTGGCGTCCCATGCTTGGATGACCTGTGGGGTAGCAGTAGTACAGTATGAAGAAACACCAGTCTTCTCAATGTTCTTGTAAGAAGTTGTTCCTGTACCAACACCTTCCTCCATTACTTCTTTGTAGAAGGTAATGTCATAGATGAATGTTGGGTTGTATGGATTAAAGGAGACTGTAACACTACCACCAGTTAGATCTGCGGTGAAATCACCGAGGTCGAAGGAGTCTGACAGATCAGCATACTGAGAGATAAGTGCTACGTTACCGTTGTGACTCACAACGAACTCACAATACTGAGTTTCATTGACCAAAACACCCGCAGTCGAGTCAAGAACGATCTGTGCGTGATACTTGACGGCATTTACATTAGATGCCTCAAAGACATCTAGTTGTACTGACTTATTAAGGTCTGGATCAGAGTAGAACTGAGGACTGATGTCATCAATCTCAAGAACTCTGTTGGTGTTACAGATTAGTGCCTCACCAAACTGGTTTCCTCTGAATACGATCTTGTCAGACTTGGTTTGATCGGCACTTGTTAGTTCTCTAACAGCATCCCAATCATAATGGCAGTTTACATCTGCTTCATTATCGATAATGATAATGGAGGATGCTGCCTGTTCTGCTACGCTAATACCAACACCAGTGTTTACTGAAGATGTAGAAGCAACTTGTAGATCACTGTGCTTCTTAAATCCGGCAATGTGTGCCAGTGAGTCAACTGGTTCACCCCAGCTGCTGATACCAACTTGGGATCTTAGAGAATAAGCAAAACGCTGATAGTAATCATTATCTTGTACTCTCTGTAGGAACTCGTTTGGTTTACCAGTGTCCTTCTCCCATCCATACTGCTTCTCAAGAGCAGCACCAAGAGTGAACTTGCCTTCGTTCTCTACGAGGTTATTGACAACGCCCGAAGCACCAGACTCTTTACCAGTAATCTTGTCACCGGTGTTGATTCCAGCGATAGACTCAACTCTAATGATGTTCGTAGAACTATCCTTACCAGCAACAATGTTTGTAGTAGTACCTTCGGTGTAAACTTCTTCACCAGCAAAGAAGACGCCTTCTGTTAAGGTTGCCTCAAACTGGGCGACATTTTGTTTCTTGGTAACAATACCAAATCCCAAACCGTCATGAATACCAGGTTCCTTCTCAACTTCGTAAGTGATAGTTGCCTGATTGACTAGACCTGGGTTTGTATTGACTCCAGTGATGCTGAAGAACTTATACTTGTGATCAGCGGAGTTATAACCATTACCAGTGGTAACACCAAGGTTTTCTACAAATACTTCATCACCTACAGCGAATGGCAGTGGAACCGCTGTTGTAAATCCTGTAGGTGGTGTTTGTAGTCTTAGGGTGACCGTAGGATCCGAATATGTGGCAGTAATGATACCAACACCGTTAGTGTTGTTGACTGCCAAGATACGGTTATCAAAACTGGTTAGATTACCACCACCAGAGACAATACGAACATCATTAACACTGGTGCCCTTCAGCGTGGCAATAAGGTTTACGCTGTCGTTAACTTTGTCAATAGTTTCATTATATACAACCAGATCAGGAGCAGTTAGGTAATTAGATCCTGTAGAGGTGATTCCGATGCTCTCAAGACTAAAATTGTCGCGTAGAACAATAACGTCAGGTACAGATGCTTCTGGTCTCAGAGTCTCATCTGTTGGGAAGTCATAACCAAATTCTAGGATTCTGGTCTTAGTAATATTGCCAATACTGTCAGACTGTACGGAAAGCACCGCAGAAGACCCTGTAGTCGATGCTACAGCAACTTTAGGTAGAGTCTTATAGTTTCTACCGCCTTCTTCTACCAGGACTTTGTGGACGCCACCTGTGACGTTCTTGGACTTGGTTGTGTATTGAATGACAGACTCTGAGGTGTATCCAACTCTTTCTGGAGCACCAGGAGTTACATAACGAAATTCCTGCGCTGTCGCAGTAGAAATAGAGTGTCTACCAGAGAAAGCACTTGGATTGACGATAATCTTACCAAAGTCCTTTACATCGGTGTTAACCTCGACTTGTTTGTTTGCGTTTAGTGAGACAAACTTGTAATACAGAACAGAAGGCATCTGCTCGGTAAAATGTACCGTAGTTGTGGCAGATGCGATACCAGCGACTAGATTATTGCTAATCTCGATCGTGGAGGATCCGGTTCCAACAAAACGCTTGACAAAATTAGGATCTTCGTAGAATCTGATCTCAGTGCCTGCTAGATCAACGTCTGACGTGTCAAATACCAGATTATCGCCGATAGTGACAAAGATTGGTGGATTAGCGGAAGAACCGATGCTAACCAACTTAGTCGCAGCATCATATTCCATATTGACGGTGCTGGTGCCAGCAGAGACCAATGTTAGGTCAATTACATCACCAACTTCGAGTTTATGGGTAGACGCTGTAGAAACAATCGTTTCAAACTTGGTAACGTTCGCTGTAGCGACAGGTCTTTGTGTTCTGAACGAATGGGTATCACCAATACCGATTGTGCCGTTAAAATAGACACGATCGTGTACATTGCCGATCTGAGATGCCTGTGTGACAATACCAATCAGATCTTTGCTAATCTTCTGTACAAACAAGTTGTTTGCTGGTAAGAAGTGTGTATTAGCACCATCAAAGGAGTATAGGAGGAAAGAACCGCCACCAGGAGTATATGAAACCCTATCACCATGAACAAAGCGGTGATTAGGGATACGAATTGACTTCGTTGGTATATTGATGTTGACGCTACTGTTTCCAGCACCAATGTAGGAAACAGTTGTACCAATACCGACACCAGCAGTCAAACCAACGCCAACACTGTTCTCAGCGTCAAAATACTCGGTAATGTTCTTAGGAGTATCTACACTGATTGGATTTTTGATCTTATAAGTGAACTTCTGCTCAAGACGCTTGATTTCAGCGCGGTTTGTATGAGCAGCGCCAACTGTGCTGTTTTGAGCACGAGCAAGTTTGATTTTTTGGTTTAGAATGTCAACACTAAGAACCTTCATCTGCTCATCGTCAACCTGGAGAATATCATTCTCCTGGAACTTACCAACGTTCTCAGTTAGTCTGATACTGGTGGTTAGACCGGTTGCCAATAGAGATGTGCCAAGACCACTTCTAACAAATGGTACGTCAATGATATAAGTGCCCTCTAGTTCGCTGTAAATGCTGCTAGAGATGCCAGAGACCTTAAGTGGGATACCTGGGACATAACTGTGGACGCCAACGGTAACAATACCGGTTACGATGTTGCCCTCAGCAAATAGTTCTACCTTCTCGTTAGTTTCGATGGTAGATGTGATTACTGTGACAGCAGCACCCACAACATCGGTTACTCTACCAAGAGCACCGAATCCACCTGTTCCTACACTGTTAAACGCAAGTGTATCACCTACGTTATAGTTCTTACCACCTTCTAGGACACTAACGCTCTTGACAGAACCTTTAGAAGTTGACTCAATGACGCAAGGAGTGAACTTACCCTTTGCGTTCTCACCAACAAATTCGTATTCGCGAATATTCTGCTTCTTGGTATTTCTTACAAGACCGGCAGGTAGTTTGTTCTGGGTAGAGGTGAACTGTAGGTTATAGTCTTGTACTTCCGCATGGAAGGAGTTGCCCACAACATATGGGAACAATGGTTCTCTGCGGTTAGCAAAAGGACTATTGGAGTTTGTTACTACAGTGCTAGACTCAGTGACATAGTACGCATAGACACCGTTTGGATATTCTGGTGTTGCGGCAAAGCGTCCATTGTGCTCGTCTAGATCACCTAGACCTTCCTGATATACAAAGTCCTCTACAAAGAAACCCTTGGCATAGTCAGCAACTGGTGGACCGCCTGGTCTAGATCCGCCAACGGTGTCATAACTTGACTCAACATACTTGAGTACATCGTTTACCAGCGCATATGGACCATAGATTGGGTGACCATCATACGCATATCCAAGAATTGGCGAATGTTCTACACCGTCATCACCCAAATACTCGCGTAGTTTGCGCGAAGCATAGTAATTGATGTATGGAAGATTGTTTTTCTCTACCTTCAGGTTGCCATAGTAACCATCGTCATCCGCAACATCACCGAATTTGGCATATCTGTGGACATTATTGATCGTCCATTCTTTCAGATTGGCGCTACTGATAAGTCCTTCACCAGGAGTTTGGGCAGAGATGGTAGTACCAGTGCGGGTATAGTTGATACCTTTGTTAATTACATCAACACCTACGATCTTGCCGCCGCTAATTCGTGCCTTTAGTCTAGCGCCAATGCCATCACCATTAATGATGATATCAGGTACACTGAAGAAGTCTTTACCACCTGCCTTGACTGACACAGAGTCAATCTGTCCGTTGACGATAACAGGGACCAGTGATGCCTGAGATCCAGTGATAACACGGACATTAGGTTTGAAGTTATCATTGATTACAAGAGAACCAAAGTCACCACCAGCGGTTACTACGTTGATTCCGTCAACTACACCTCTTACGATAGGAGTTGCTGTAGCGTCAGCAGTGCTGATACCTTGCTGACCCTTGATTTCTACAACAATCGGTGGATAGTTGAATGAACCTGTACCAGAACTGGTTGTTAGGTCAACAAAGGATGTTAGAGATGTGGAGATAGAAACTCTAAACTGATCCTCATTGATCTTGATGACATAGTAATCATTACCACTTGTCAGACCAGCAACAGCACCAGTAAAGCGAATCTTGTCACCAGAAGAGTATCTGTGGTTCTTAGCAGTGATTACATCAATAAACTCGTTAGTCTCTTGAATAGTAACTTCTCTGTTAAAGAAGTCCGTGCTTGAGATAACGTTAACTTTATCTACCTTAAGTCTGGGGATCTTAGTACTGAACTTGTGGATTCCAGCACCAGACGAGGTAAGCGGAATAGTCCCAACACCCAACACTGCTTCTCCCTGTGTTCTCGCCAAGGATATGGCATAGTCATCATTCTTGATGACACGATAAGTTGATTGGTTAACCAGATTTCCGGGAGTAGTTCCAATACCAATCGTAGTTGTACCATCCGTGGAATAGATGACTTCTTCACCAGATTTGAATCCATGAGCAGTTTTGAATACAAATTTGTTAGTGGATGTGTTAACAATACCACCCACAGTGGAACTGTCAAACTCAACTTCATGCGAGACAGACTTCATCTTCGCATCAGCAGAGCACTGACCATTACCGCCAGTGATCTTGACATCGGGTTTAGACGTGTAGTCTAGACCTTCTGTATCAACCAGGAACTCTACAATCGGTCCAGCAACCTGTGCTACGACAGAAGAACCCGCTCCAGTGTGTCCAGACTGCTGTACGGACAATCTAGGAGGATTGATAACATCATATCCGGCACCAGTGTTTAGAACCGAGACATCATTGATAGAACCGTAGTATACACGGTCGGATGACTTGTGAGACTGAATCTCAACACCATTGAGGAATAAACCTACGCCACCAGGTTCCACAACGTCTTTTTTGTTGCCTAGGGTTGGATCCTCAAACTTACGAAGCAACTGTTGTGCTCCAATGTCCTTGAGACCCACCTGGAAGGGCGTCAGAGACCCAGAACCGTCGATTGTGATGACTTGATCCCTACGAGCATTCTCGGCGCTCAAAGCAAGTTTAAACTGGTTACCATTAACACGTTTGACGTAGTATGGTTGATCGGTATTGAGACCAACAGCACTTCCAGTGAAAATTACGATCTCACCACTGATGTAGTTGTGATCGGGGACTGTAATGGTGTCTCCGGTGACGGTAAACGATCTGACACGCTTTTGTGGGTCAATATCGTAATGTGGCAAACTGTTGGATGCCACAAAGATCGAAGAATTGCTAGAATACGTATTTTGGACGTTTGCGACAAATTCTTTGTTAGTTCTTAGTTTGGCACGGATAAAGTATGTGGAACCAGGAGTCAAAGTCGGACAGTTGATGTCCAAAGTCCTGAGACCAATAATATTCGTTACGGAACCATCCAGAACGTTACCATCTTCATCAACAACATCGATTAAGTCGGTTTTATTATAGAAAGACTCGTCAAGTAGAGTAATTCTGTAACTATTGGGTCCAATGAGACTAAAAGTGTCAATAGTATGCTTGACAGCACTATTTTGGATCCAAGAATGGAATTTTAGGTCTTCCTGCTTTTTACCAAGAGTCTTAATCAAGATCTGCGTGCCAGAATCCTGAATTACGCCAGATCCGTCAAAAGCAGTTACAGAATTGAGTACACGGAGTCTTACGGGAGCGTTAATGTCCCCACCTTCATAAGAGACCGCAATATTTCCTTGGTTTAGAGTTTGACCGATGCCAATCGCTGCGGTTACACCAGTAACGTTCAAAAACTCGGTAAGAGTCTTATCAGTGTACTCTACGATTTGACTATCGTAAGCAAGAGATGCTGATTTGGCATATCCTACTGTAGAATCAACATAAAGAACTGTCGCACCAACACCAATGCCTCTTGTGGCGTAAGTTCTGTTAGTTGGAACAAACTTGCCTACCAAAGTATCGGTAGAAAGTCTAATTTTGTAATATGTACGGTTATTGAGTACGATGGATTCAACATCGTAGATAGAAGCACCCGCATCGCCCTGTGAGAGCGTCTGTGAGACGATCTTAGTGGGGTCTCCGCTGATTACCTCACAAACGACGACATCGTTGACTACAAAGTCAGCATCGGACGGTCTGAAGAGGAACTCTTGAGGTTGAACCATCTCAACCTTCTTATCATATAGCGCACCAAAGAGAATCTTGAATGCTTCTTCGGTACCCTTCGACTTATAGAAGTCTTTTGCCTGTCTAATGAAGTTAGACTGGTCTAGATTGCCGTTTAGGACCCTTTCCTGGAACCCAGGTAGGATTTGCGTCTTCAGTTTCTTCAGAAACTCGTTTAGGAAGACGTTACTGAGATTTGTTACTCTAGATTCGGCACCATGAGTACCAACACCACTGATGGTGAAGGTTAGATGCTCTGGTTCGTTGGTTTTGGCATTTTTCTCGATGCCGCTGAAACCACGAACACAACCAGTGAACGATGTAGACCCAATACCGGTGTAAGTAATAATCTCATCGTTGATTTTGAATAGACCCCACTGATTAGGGAACCCTTGTGTGGAGTCTACGTAGATAGTGGTCGCTTGACCATCAATATAACTTGTCAGCGAGGTAAACCCAGTTAGGGTCTCCGTATTAAGAAAATCTAGGGATTTATATTCTGTTAAATTCTCGGCAATATCAACCGGACCACCCTGGAACTCCTGGGAGTAATAATACTGTTTTAGAAATTCTCCAAACAGAGGATTCTCAAAGTCAATATACTCAGGTATCTGACTTTGAATAACCTCGTGGATTTTTACACGGGATAGGGAGGTCTCGATCATCTCTTATCTGGTTTTCTTACCGTTTTGGTAGCTAGATTGTGGTTGATAACGAGTTCCAGAGGTATTAGCACCTGAAGAGATGCCATCCTGTCTCATGAAGAAGTTACTCTTGGAAACGTCGAGTTGTAGATACAGTTCCTTACGTGCCAAAACGTCGTTTGACATTGGGATTGCCTGAATCTCAATAATATTGTCAGGTTGGACCGTTGACGTTATATTCACAGTATCTATAAGCACTTCGCCGGTCTCATAATTGACCGTTCCAAATTTAGTGGAAACAATTTCGGGTTCGGAGTCAGTATTGAGTCTGAACAAGAATAGATTTCCAATATCAGAACCTTCTACAACTTTGTCAGCAAGATAGACTGTACCTTCGACACCAGAAACGTTGAATCCAGTGGATTTTACGTTGTACTCATCATTACCACGGAAGAATTCATTATCAAAGCAAAGTTCATACTGAGTGAACTGATTTACTAGAGCAGATAGGTTTCTGCGGATCCTTACAGTCGTGATATTTGACGTAATAGAGGTATCAACAGCATCTACTAGAGATGTAAAGTTAGAATACTTGAATCTGCCACCAAATTTGTTCAATTCGTTGCTTCTAGCGTACTGAGTGATCGCAGAAGTGACATCTGCCTTCAAATTATTGGGATCACCCGTAAAATTGGGGTTATAATAGACGTAACTATCGACCTCAACGTACAAATACTTGAGATTTACGAAACTTGGGACAATTCCGGCGACAGAATAACTCTTCAGTGACTGTAGAAGTTGTTTTTTGGTCGATTCTGCGAGGAAAGCACCATTTCTTGGTTTGGCAGCGATGAAAACGCGACCATATTGCGGTGGATTTAGGTCTTCACCGCCATAAGCACTGACAGATTCGATATTTGGGTAGATAGAAGGCAAGATTGCCTCGTAGTCAGACGCTGTTACTGCTCTGTTTTGGGCAGCATAGCGTCTTGGAGCGTAATTTCTGATCGATTGTACGGTTTCGATGTCGTCACCGTTGGCAGCAGGCACCCTTGAGAAGATATTTGGGGTAAATGACGGAATATTTGCGCCATTTTCGTCACTAATCGTCCCAACAAAGTTGAAGAACGATGCTCCGTTCGCTTCTTTGCCCTCAGTCTTGATATAAGACGCCTCAATGACGTTACCAGACTCCAATTTCTTACCAAAAATGCCGTCGCCGAACAAAATTTCATATTTTTCGTCGGTCGTTTCCTGGATCAGGTAGATATTTGACGTAGAAGTGACGCCAATGATGTTATCAACCAGTTTATACTCAGTAGAAGTCGTAGAAGAACTGTCTTCTTTGATCTTTACGCGCAGAGTTGAGGTGTCAATGTCGCTATTTGGAAGAATATAGCGGGCATTTGGTTGAGAATTATTGACAGTCCAGTTCTTTTCTAGGTATTGACCCTGATAAATGGTCAAAGTTCCTTCGGTTACGCCATTTTCTACCGCAGATACGTGCTTTTCTGGGATAGAGAACAGAAAATTCTTGTCAGATACGATCGAGTTTGCGATCAAACCCGGTTCAAACGTCATTGTTGCGTTTGATGTGGCAATACCAGAGACCTGATAGTCGATTTGTGCCACTGCTGCGCGTTTAGAACGAGGAACGTATCCGATGTTACGCGCAAGTGAGACGATATTTTCCCTCAACGTCGCCGAATCAATGAATGATTCGTTCACCACCATGTTTGTATTGTAGGCAGTGATATAAGAATTGTAAGCAAGCAGGTTAATGATGACCGAAAGGTTAGAACCTTCGAAGTCAAAGTCGGAGAAGTTGGAGTTCTCCCTCAGATAGTCTTTAATTGAGGACTTAATATCCTCAAAGTTTAGATTGGTAAACTGAGTTAGTGCCATATTAGAGTCTAGTTGGTTCTAGAATGAAAGTGACAGTCTGAGGAGGCGTTGATAAACCAACTATAGCGTATTTAATCTCAACTTCTAGAGAGTTCTCATCGGGTTGAGCGTCAACATTAACCTCGGTTAGACTTACTCTAGGTTCAAAATTTGTAATTACAGTCTCAATTTCAGTTTGGATTGGCAAGATTAGGTCGTCTGTCGCCAGTTCAAACAAAGAATCAGTGATTCTAGTGCCAAGTAGATCGTTAAAAAATACTTCTCCTAGGTTGATTCGTACAAGATTTTGTACAGCACGCTTGATAGCGTCCGCATCTTTCAGCGGAAGCAGGTCATTTGTAACTGGGTGGCGTTTAAAAGACAGCGAGATGTCTTTGAAACCCCTTGAAATCCTTTGAAGAGGCACTTTTATACAATCTTCGTGTATTTAGTGCTATTTAGAGACAAAAAAAGGGGGTCTGTGAAGACCCCCTGTATTCATTTACCTTGACCGCGATATGCTTTCTTTTTGCCGTTGCGGGAAGACGCTGCCAGTTTGGTGTACTGGGAGTTACCCTGGCGGGTTTTTTTGGGTTTGGACTCAATCAGGTCCGCACCGTTCAGTGATTTTTTAGCTGCCATAATTACTCGATGTCAAATCCTAAGTATTCTACTATAACATCGTCAGGGTGAGGAGTGCCCTCGGAATAGAATTGATCTGCTAGTTCCTGGGTTATATCCATCATCTCCTCTTCTGTAATAGAAGAGTAAATTTTTCTTCCCTGACAGTATATGTCGTATCGTTCCATGTATCCGCGAGTACAGAACTCTGTACTATATTAGATTACACGGGACTTCTCGTGTCCAACACGAATAGTGGGGTCACACCAGATCTCAAAACCTGCCTTGATAGCATCGAGACAGAAAGAAACGTCTTCACCACACATATCTTGGACTTCACCGGAGTCGAAAACCTGCATCTGCGGAGCAAACCAGGGATACTTCATCTCAGGGTGCTCGAATACACCTTTCTTAATAAGAACCCAACCGAAACCAGTATAGTCAACAGTAAAGGGTTTCTTACGCTTCTGAATGCCGTCAACCATTTCATGGTTCATGACGCCACCGTTAGTCTTGAAGTCGTCCTCTTCCAACCAGTGAGCAACTGATGTAGTACGACCATCTTCGGTACAATACCAACCAGCAGCAATGTCCTTCTGCATCCAAACGAGTTTGTAGAAGGATTCTAGGTTGAATACAATGTCACTATCAATCCAGAGTTGATAGTCATATTCGAGTTTGCCGTCCCAGGGAATTTGATCGGGACCACGAAGCACGTTAGCGCCAAGGCACTTACAACGTGCGAAGTTCACCATGGAACTGTAATCTTGTGAAATCTGAATAGAAGCACCACTCTGTACCAGATCAAAACAGAGTTGTACGAAGTTCTTCAGGTAAGTATACGATACGCCGCGACCAGGGAGACAGAATACTACACTCTTGCCTTTGATAAGTTCTTTTGCCTTTTCAATGCTGAACTCGTTATCGTCGTCTTTCTTAGAACCTCCAGGCGGTGTGGTCACCACCTTAAATCCTTTTGCCATGAATAAAGATCAATTTTTTTACTAGTAATGGGAATCACCCCAAAGGTATGATACCACGGTATATATGTGGTGTCAATCGTCGTCTTCATAGACATATGGGTCTTGTCTACGAATCTTCCAAAGTTTGTATTTAACGGTAATCCGTCTGATCAATCGGGTTAAAAAGATTTTCATAGAGTCTCTTGATACGTGTTAGATGGGATTCCTTGGCATTGGCATACGTGGGTTTATCTAATCGCTGCTCCAAGATCTTTTGGATCTTACCGGCGATTATCTTGTGACCTTCTTTAGTAGGATGTGCTCTTGGTGCCAGAGGAAGATTCTCCTTTCTCAAGAAGATATCAAAAGGTAATGGTGACTCACTATTCAGAGTCATTGTGACTACAGGAACATTGTACCTAGCAAAATAATCCTGTAGTGCTTGGAATACAATATACTCCTGTGTCAGACCATACTCTTCCGTATAAGCAGTTTTGTAGTAATGCTGCATGTACTCCCAATGATCTGGTAAAAGATATGGGGACATATATTCTGGTCTACGCTTTGGATGAATACTTGTGAAGGAGTCATCCCTGGTTTTCCAATCTAAACCATCTACAAAATACTCATTCCTCGCAGGCATGGTGAACTGGAGGATTGCCGCATCTATTTCTTTAGGATTACACAATTCGTAAGTTGCCCTAAGCATTCTCTGAATGCTACTTCCTTTCTTACCAGTGTTAATTACTTCCGCTTTAAAGTGTTCTCCAACTAGAGTGGAGAATCTACTCTTTTCCCTATCCTCAAGTTCTTGTCCATAAGTCCAAGAACAACCACTAAAGTAAAGTTTCAAGATTTGTAATAATGAATCGTGATGTCTTCTTGGTTATATGATGTCGGTAGACCCGCTTGGATCATCTGGGACATCTGTTCTTTCTTTTTCTCTGCTTCTTCTTTTGTCAAATTCTCAAACGCCAATTTGTCGTTTAAGTATACACTATATGTCATAGGATTACACTCCTAGTAGGTTGTCCTCCCCTACCTCTTATATATCGTTTCTTCTTACCTTCAGTCTTGACACGACGCCATTCTTCAATGCGGTCCCATCGTTCCTGTTGGAAGAAGTATTGCTGGAAATACCAGATTTCTACCTCATCGTGTGCCTTCTCCTTGTTACAACGTTCACAACAGCATAGCACATTTGTCAACTCATCGGTACCCCCCTTTGCTTGGGCATGTATATGATCGATCGTATCACCATATTCCCCACAGTAAGCACAGTTATAATTCCACTCTTCTTTGATTGCTGTCCTCCACATCCGTATCGCTTCTGCCTTATTACACGCTTTCAACTGGAACAGATACTCTTGTGGAGAACTAAGCATAGATATGCTACAGGGATATTATTATTTACATGAAACCAACTTTTCTATTATGTGGTGGTGTTGGTTGGTGTGCTACAAACCCACTAAGATATACACTGAAAGATGTTTGTAATGTAGGCAAATTAAGAGAACATCATTACTTAAAAGTGCTAGAGGGGACAGGAGATACCAGAAAGATTGAGAAGCATTGTAGAAAATATTCACAAGAAGAAACTACACTGGTTAGAGAACTATTACAAGCACCAGTATCACTAGAATCGTATATAACGTATTATAAGAAACTATATGAGTCAACAGACATCCCTATGGTTGGGGATGCCTCAAATACTAACTATATGCTATCTGAAAAGTTCTTAGCAAGTATTGTGCCGGAACTCGAAAAGCACTTTAATGTCAAAGCATACATGATCTTTAGAGATCCAGTCAGGCGTGCTTGGTCTCACATAAATTTTGCGTATTTTGATACAAGAATAAGACTTATAAGGATGAGTAATGGTAATAGATCAAATGAGTCTTTTAATGAGTTCCTCAACAGGCAGTTGATGACCGACTGGAGTACAATGTACATACAGCAGTGGGAAATGTTCCAACGTCATGTAGACACTCTACCAATCGTTATGGAAGAGTTGTGGGAGGGTGATACTGAGACAGAACTAGAACTGATATCTGCTCACATAGGAGAACGTGTGGATACAGTGTATGAGAACGTGTATTCCCCTGACAGAGGTGTTAATAGAGATCCCTCAAATGAGAACCTCAAAGACCAGTGGTCCTCAGACTACCTGGAGTTAACACCAGAGGTATACTTTCAGATTAAGGAAGTGTTACAACCGACTTATGATGCTTGGGCATTAAAGTTTGGATCTTTGCCTAAACACTGGGGTCATCCATACGATTACCAATAACCAAGGCATCTAAACCAGGAACCTTAGCATCATGTGCCAGTGATGCGATTGGTTTACCACCGATGTTTAACGATGTGTTTAACAACACAGGACAACCAGTTTTCTTCTCAAACGCACTGAGCAACTTATAGTATGCCGGGTTAGATTCATAGGTAACAGTCTGATGACGACATGTACCATCTACATGAGTGATAGGATCGAGTCCAGAGACCTTTACCTTCGCGTTGTAGAGCATGTAGGGGGAGTCATCGATATCAAAGTACTCTGCTGCTCTTTCTTTCAATACAGACGCTCCGAAGGGTCTCCACCATTCTCTACGCTTAACACGAGCATTGAGGATATCCTTACCATTCTTGACCATAGGACTCATAAGGATACTTCTATTGCCCAGTGCTCTAGGACCAATCTCACCCTGCCCTTGATACCATCCAATAATCTTACCCTGTGCCAGTAGTTCTGCTGCCTTCTCAATCGTCTCATCAGTTACTTCTTCAGGACCATAGTCATCCTGACAGTATGGGAAGTTAGGAATGTCAAAGTCATACCCAGCAGCATAACGCAAGGCACCAATACTTAAACCACCATCATAGACATGTGGTGGGATATGGATGTCATACTTCTTTCTTAGTTCGGTATTGATCACAGTATTCAGCATTACCCCACCAGAGCAGGCAATCTTCTTCTCCTGATCAAAGGCATCAAATGCCTTTAACTGCTTATACTCACATGCCTTATGGACTGTTGCCACAAAGTCCTGGAACTTAGGGTCCTTACTATCGGCACCCTTTATCATCCACTCACCACATAGGTCTAAGATATTCTTCTCATTGATTTGACGTGCTAGTTCGAGATCAGGTGTACCATATGCCTGTAGACCCATTACCTTACCAGGGTAATCAATCCTCATACCACTGAATCCCATGGCATGACCAACGTAAGTAAGGTATTGACCAATCGATAGATCCTTACCTCTTACCTTACCTTCTTCGGTCTCAGTATAACTGGTCCATCTGTTCCTACGACCACCAGAACCACGACCATCAAATACGGCATGTTGTCTGGCATCAGATAGTGTAGACCATCTATGTGCCGTATGATGATCTATACAGATCCTATCGCCTTCGACAAGGTATTCTTCACCATGATATGGTTTACGTATCTTCCTACCCCATGAGGTGGTTCCAGCGTCCGTATAAACACACCTGAAGATATCCTGCTCACGAACACCCCAATCACTTAGAACCTTAGTGTACCATTCATCATCTGCCTTATGATGCTTTACACCAAATAAACGTTCACTCTTACAATACTTAAATTCTCCATCAATCAATGCCGCAATACTCGTGTCATGAGTAGCAGCACCAATACCAACAAATACTGTCATACTTGACATATCACATAAATGTATGTAGAATAACTCTGTAAGGGTTCATGAGAGGGAATGAGTAAGCCTACATTACTGCTTAATCTTGGAATCGGATGGTCTGCTACATCCCCCTTAAGGTTTACACTCCAAAGAACCTATCGCTACACTCATACAGGATGGATTAAAGAACCACATTACCTGAACCAATTAGATCTTAATACTGATATTAGTGTACGTAAAAGACATCATAATCGCTTAACCAATGAATCTACTATTGGTGTTAATAAGTGTCATCCCCGCTTAGCAAAGACTCTAAGTCCTAATACAATCCCCTTCTATGAGAGATTCGCGTCCTATCCATTATCAATCGACAAGTACATAAGTTACTTCAAAGCAATCCATGAGTCCGTCAAAGATACTTATAAGACTGTAGCAGACTTCTCAAATACTAACCATACACTATCTCAAAGTACCATTGAGAAATACTTGCCGGTTCTCCAAAAACACTTTACAGTAAAACCTTTCATCATACTTAGAGATCCAGTGAGACGCTCATGGTCTGAATACAATCACCGATATTATAATCTAAAACTCGGAGGGTCCTCCACCTGTACTGAGTACTTTCTGAATAATCTTACATCTTCTTCCTCTTCACAATACATGAATGTTATCAACCTGTGGGAGAAGTACTCGGAGTTAGGTGTTTTTGTTATGGAAGACCTCTGGGATAATAATAACTTACAACCCCTTCGAGACTTCTTCGAGTATCCTTTCACATCCCTACACCCGAATGCTTACTCCCCAGACCGTGGTCCATATGTGAAAAAGGGTATCCGTGATCTCTCCGACCAATGGGGGTCCGATCATGAACTCCTTACAGAAGAAACTTATAATACCGCTAAGTCATTAATCCAACACGTCTATGATCAATGGACTGACAAATATAAATCGTTACCATTACATTGGGGAACACCTCTAACGTATCAATGACAAAACCAAAAATGCTCCATATGGGTCAGTGGTGTTGGTCAGCAACTTCACCTTTGGTATACACTCTACAACGTAATGCCAAATATGCTCACTTCGGTTATACAAAATACTTTGCTTACCTAGAACAGGCATTTAATGGATACAAAGGTAACTCAGTAAAAGAATTATACAATAGAGTCGCTTCCGGCACATGGGAGAACTGGAAAAGCACCGAAGCACCATCCCATAGACTAAACCTTACAGAAGACTTAGAACCACTTAGAGACTTCCCATTAGAACACTTCACTAAACTAATAACTGGTATACCAACTATATCCAAATACGTTGACTTCTATTCTGCCTTATATGATCACGTTAGCACTAAAGGTTATAAGTCCGTAGGTGATTCCTTCTCATATCCTAAAATTACCTCAGAGTATATTCAAAAATTTTATGATACAGTTATCTCAGAGTTTGATGTAAAGGTACTCTTCATCGCCCGTGATCCCGTCCGTCGTGCCTTCTCTAATTACCTTACAGAAAGACAGAAGAATGAAGATAATAAGGCAAAAAGTTGTGATATCAAACCCTTGCCATATAAACTTAATATCACTGACTACATCCGTAAGATTAAACTATACAATCAACGCTATGGTGAAGAGAATGTCCATGTTATTGCCATGGAAAATCTATGGGAAGATGACGGTACCGCTAAACAACAACTATCAAACTTCTTAGATCATCCCATCCCTAAACTCTGGAAGAATCTCTATGCCCCTGATCGTGGTCACTTAGTAGAATATGACCCGGATGTTCCCTGTCAGGCATACGGGCAAAACTTACAAGTCCTTACAGAAGATATCTACTACCATTACAAAAACAAATATCAGTACGTCTATGATGCCTGGGAGAAACATTATGGTTCTCTACCACTACACTGGGGGACTCCTCTGAAATACCTCTGACGGATTTTTTTCTGCGAAAAAAATTTTGATTTCTCTGGAACTTGGATGCCCTTATAATATATCACTCGCTCTGGGAAACGTTTGTAGGTTAGGGTAGTTAACGTTTTTTAAACGGGGGGCACGCCCGCCAGGCGTATAAGGATCGCCAAGGATTACACTGTCTATGTAACATTCACCCCTTGACAGATTCACCGAGTTCACTTATAATGACTCAGTGTACTTTCACGCCTTATAAGTGTTGCCGAAGACTGTCGATTCACGGTGCCTGGGAGTGTTGCTGAGTTCACTGTGATTGTGCTGTGTTCACTTATAATGGGCGGCGGGAGGATTTCTGAGATTTTGTGAGATCGGGGGAGTCTTATAGTGCGACCGCTAAGGTAACAACGACCACGAGGATTATAAGACTATAAGTGTCATTGACGAGGATATAAGTTCTTTGGACGATAATAACGGAGTTTTGTAAGATATTTGACGAG
>CEUJ01087058.1_pt1 | contig 32728 bp, 70 predicted proteins | sample 361531 | NCBI WGS metagenome assembly CEUJ01 (sample SAMEA2622842, study PRJEB7988) | marine metagenome | biome: marine biome (ENVO:00000447); feature: marine epipelagic mixed layer (ENVO:xxxxxxxxx); material: "saline water (ENVO:00002010), including plankton (ENVO:xxxxxxxx)" | depth 140 m | reverse complement strand
AAAAAATGAGATTTATCAGTATTGAAGAGAATAATAGTACCGAAAAGGTATTAGTTAATGTTGCACAAATTAGCAGCATCACGTCGGTTCCACTGGGATCCGCGATGGGACACCAGCGCGTTGTCTGTATATGCCTGTCTGGCGGCACAAGTGTTTCAACAAAGTTCACTAGCGTTGAGCATGCTGTTGATTACATTCAGCGCGCACCAAGTGTCTCAATGGGAGGTGGATAGTGAGTCCATGGATAAAGTCAGGCTTGATCGAGTTTATCAAGATCATGGCATTGTTTGGCTTGATTGTATTCTGTTATAGTCTTGTGCTGATCATATGTCAGGATTTGGGTGTCGATCCAATTTGGGGATACATAACAGTTTTTGTTGCAGCTATGTTTTCAATAGCACTCGGCACAGAAAAATTCAAATACGAATTGCAAAGAATATCAAACAAAAAGGAGAAAGAATGATTTTAGAATATTGCATGACACATTTTGCGGTTAACCCGCCAACTAGAGCAAACCCTTCGGACGCAGGGCTTGACATTTACTATTCGCCAAAGTCTAGACAAGTTAAGACTATTGAGCCCGGTGAGTCTGTACTCTTGGAGACAGGCTTGCGATTTGGAGTACCACATGGATATATGTTGGAGGTGAAGAACCGTTCATCAGTGGCATCAAAGCGAAGCCTTTTGGTTGGTGCTTGCGTTATCGACTCAGGATACGATGGAGAAGTGTTTGTGAATCTACATAACGTCGGCAAAAACACTCAATTACTTGAGCCCGGACAGAAGATCGCACAAGTTGTCATGGTGCCAGTGGTGCCCTTTAGGGCTTACTGTCGTCACGAAGGTAATTTGTATGATTACCCAATCACCATGAGTGAGCGCGGAGAAGGAGCGCTAGGAAGCACAGACGAGACTAGTCAGATGACTTTGCCATTCGAGGAAGAAGCAGCTATTGATCCGTTTGATAATCACTTAGATTGACTAGTTACAGGCGGAGCACAACTAATGGGAGGAATTGCTTGTGAAGGGTATCAAAAAAAACAAACAAATATTATTTCTGGAAACGGAAAAGCGTCACGCTGATTTAAAAGTTAAGTTAAAAACTTATGGAATAACACAGTCTGAGTTTATTAGGGGCTGTATTTCTGGACTTATAAACGATGATGAGCAATTCCTCCCATACTTCTTCAAGCTTTTAGAAGAAAAATCTTATATAAAGTCTTCAAAAAACAGAAATAAAAACAAAGAAATGATCACTAAAGGACTAAATACATTAAAAGAAGATTTTACACTCGCTGACAACGAAATTGAGAATATATTTGATATAATTGAAAAAGATCACCCAGATTTGTGATGTTTGTGTGGTAAAATACTATTTATTTCGAAAGCACATTATGTTCTAACATAAAGGAGAAATTTTAAAATGGCTAAAAAGAAATTATTACTAAACGAGAGCGTGACTCGTAGATTCATGAAGCTTGCTACGATCAAGCCAACGTATGTCTCGAATTTTATTACAGAGGCAGAGGAAGAGGATGAGCTTGCCCTTGATGGTGACGAGCCTGCCCCGCCCGCCGATGAACCCGCTCTTGACGCCGATCCCCCCGAAGATCCCATGATGGATCCCGGCTTAGAAACTGAAGATGAATTGGATGATCCAGTAGGAGACGCTGGAGGCGCAGAAGATCTAGTTATGGATTTACTAGCCAAAGTTCAAGAGTTCGCCAAGGAAAATGGCGTTAGCATGGAACTCGAAGGTGATGATGACGAAGATGAATTGGATGAGCCCGATGCAGATGGTATGGAAGCAGAGTTAGATGATGCGGAACCGGAAGGAGGTGATTTACCGGGAGAAGCCGACGAGCCTGCGCCAGCACTTGACGCTCCAGAAGAGGGCGGAGAAGAGTTGGCTCTTCAAGAGAATGTCGATCAAGATGCAATCGTTGCTGAAGTCACAAAGAGAGTTGCCAGACGTCTTCTCAAAGAGTCAGCAAAAAGAAAATAACAATATTTTCGAATAATTTGCATAACATAGACGTATTATAAGGGCAAACTTTTATAAGTTTTGCCCTTTTTTATTCATAAAGGAGTTTAAATGAGTGAAGATAGTAGCGTAGATAAAACTGAAGAGAACGAAGAAACTGTAGAGCAGCCCGACTGCGATGATTCTCCCCAAGAAGAAAAAGAAGAAGCAAGCGATTGCGATGGAACAGAGCCCCAAGAAGAGCCCCAAGAAGAGCCAGAAGAAGGGCAAATGTCCTTAGAGGACTTGGTAACTATGTTGGCAGAAAAAGAGGATAGCAAGCCATCTTTGGATTCTATGAGAACTGTGGGACTCTACGGTGATGTGGAAGAAGAGAAGATAGCTGAAGTCATAGCTGGCTTACTTTCTTTACATCACCTTGGGAAGCCAAAGTCAACAGATGAAGGCGAAGAGCCATCCTTGGGCAAGCCAATTGAACTTTATGTTTCGACATATGGTGGATCCGCAGATGATATGGCAGCACTAGTTGACATTATGAACATGGTTAAAAAAGACTGCCCGATCAAAACTATTGGTATTGGTAAAGTCATGTCTGCCGGCGTCTTAATTTTAGCATCAGGGACAAAGGGTGAAAGATGCATTGGCAAAAACTGCCGAGTCATGATCCATTCAGTGATCGCCGGCTCAAGCGGCGCCCTACACAATCTAGAGAATGAATTAGCTGAAGTAAAGAAAATGCAAGAAGTTTACTTAGATTCTTTGGTAGAAGTGACAAATCTTACAAAAAAACAGCTAAAATCTTTCATGAGAAGGAAAACAAACGTCTATTTAACAGCAGAGGAAGCAATTAAGCACGGTATTGCAGATAAGATATTGGAGTAAATTAATATGGCTATAAACAAAGTTTTTTATAACGAAGCCTCGGCAGCTAAACTGGGATGGGATCCAACTTGGTTTGGCTGTGATTCTTATGATGAGAAATTGGTTCGTGAAATTAAGAAGTGGCAAAGAGCCCATGGGCTGACTGCCGATGGGTTGTGCGGCGAAAACACTTTCAGAGTTCTTTTCAACGAACGACAGGCTAACATTTCAGATTATGTTTCGCCAAACTACGATAACGATGGTTTGGCACGCATTATATACAATGGCAATGAGTTCCCAATCGAGTGGGACAAGACGGTGCTTTGGACAGACAAGGGCGGACACATGGCTAAACTTGGAAACTATAAGAGCATGGCTGGAAAGCGAATCAGAAAGCCAACACAGTTTGTAAATCATTGGGACGTATGTTTGAATTCTAGAACATGCCAACGTGTCTTGGACAGGAGGGGTATCAGTGTACACTTCCTCATCGATAATGACGGCACAATCTACCAAACCATGGATTTGCAACATATCGGATGGCATGCCGGCTCAAGCAAGATTAACGCAAAGTCAATCGGAGTCGAGATAAGTTGCGCTTTCGATCTTAAGTGGCAAAGCTGGTACAGAAAGCACGGCTTTGGAGAACGCCCAATCCTTAAGAGTTCTTATGTTCATGGCAAAAGACTACGCCCCCACCTAGGCTTCTATCCTGTGCAATTAGAGGCTCTACAAGCCTTATGGAAGGCTGTTCACTTGGCATGTGGCATACCACTAGAGACGCCAACTGGAGCCGCAAAAAATGCATACACAGCAGAAGTTTCAAGTGGCAGATTCAAGGGCTTTGTTTCGCACTATCACATTACAAAGCGCAAGATTGACTGTGGCGGCTTGGATATCGAAAAGTTATTGGAGGACTTGAAATGAAAAATTTAGAACATTGGAAAATGATGCTTGAGGCTTTGAACAATCTGCAAGAAAGGGTTGAAATGAGTGAACCCGTACAAACTGATACCGATAATCCAGAAAACACTGGCAAGTATTTCTTGCCGACAATTAAAATTACAGAGGATTGGGGCAGGATCGGATCGAAAGACAGGCAGATCATTGAGAAGTTCACAAGAAACATTGGTGGCACCACACTAGCCGAAAAAATTGCAAACATTAATAGTGTTATCACCGACAGAGAAGCAACTACAATTCCAAAAATTCTAGGTTCTATGGTAGTTATCGAGATTCTTAATGCCGTGCTCAGAGAGTTTACAGAGTCAGCCGGCGGCTTCATCTTTGAAGGCTTCTTGGCTGGACTGTTCGGTGGCGAAGCTGTGCAGATTACAGATGTTGGCGATCAGGCAGCAGCAGGCGAGGCAACAGAGGCAGCAGGAAAACCAATCACGGACGTTGTACTAGGCGGCAGAGAGTATTCATTGAAGTTGCTTGGGCAGACTACGGCAGTGAAAGGCTCATTCAAGAATATGGTTGAGCACTTCCGCGTCAAAGATCATATTGTCTATCTCGATGCAAGACGCACACAGGCAGACGGAGAGCTTAGTGGCTTAGAGTTTGGAGAGTTCACCATCACCAGAGAAAACTTCATGCAAGTATTCATGGATCCATTCTTGAAAGATGTTACAGCAAAATCATCCGAGCCCATTGAGTCAGCAAGTGCATTGAGAACTGCTATGCAAAAACTAGAAACCACAAACAATCCTTTGAAAAAATTAGCATGGACTGGCGGCTGGAAGCCCGAAGGCGCCACTAGAAGTGTTGGTACGAGCATACAGTATGGAAAGCCAAGGGGCGCCCCAGAGGGTGAACTAAACGAGAAAATATATTATGGTGAAGACTTTGCCACTGCAATACAGTCTTTCATGAACATGACAGATGAAGAACTGGACAGATATGCACCCTTTACTCTTTCTTGGGCGGACAAGAAGTTCGAAGGAACAAAAGCAGAAAAACTGTTTGGAAGTTTTACACTAGCATCCGCAATCAAAGATGCAAGTGAATCAGGTGATACCACAAAGCTTTTTGAACTATTGGAGACAACCCCGGGCTATACTGAATCACTACAGTTTGACTTTACAAGAGGACAAGCAGAATCAATTGTTAACTTTGAAGAGATTGGGACTCTCAACATCAGTGAGGGTACCTTGAAGGATACATGGCTAGCATATGGGGAAGTACTATCGCAAACCGTTGAGCCAATTTACAAATCTCTTAATGAGTTTACAGAGAACATCAACTCTTTCCTTACCGAAGAACAAAATCAAGACGGTAACAGAAAACAGTATGGCTTGGCTGCTGGCACCAGCGCCAAAGATCTAAAAACCGCAACAGACAAGGCAGTGCAAGATATGACTGCCGATGCTGAATAAAAATAACATGTCAATCGTATAACTATTATGGAGGAACAGTGAAGAAATATTCTAACACTAGCGAACTAAGACAATCAATCGTTGATGGAATCAACATTCTAGCGGACAATGTAGCCGCTACGTTAGGGCCGAAAGGGCAGAACGTAATTATTCAAAGAAAAGATAATCTACCATTTGTAACAAAAGACGGTGTAACCGTAGCAAAGTTTGTTAACTTAGAAGATCCGTTTCAAAATGCTGCTGTAGAAATTCTAAAGCAAGCCAGCCTGCAAACCAATGCAGAGGCTGGCGATGGAACGACAACTTCCACTGTAATCGCCAGAGCTATCATTAACGAGGCACAAAAGTATATTGTGTCTGGCGTTTCGCCTATTGAACTAAAGAGAGGAATGGATAAGACATGTGACGCCCTAGTTGATAACCTAATCGACTCAGCCCGTCCTATCCGTTCGCTTGAAGATATCCAGCACATTGCTAAGATTTCTGCCAACAATGATAAAATGATTGGTGATGTCGTAGCACGCGCTGTGGATCTTGCCGGTAAAGACGGCACAGTTATTATCGAAGAAGCAAGATCCAATAAAACCTCTTTAAACCTTATTGAAGGTTTTAAGATTGATTCAGGCTTTGCAGCCGGTGCCTTTGTGACTGATGAACGTCGAGGCATATGTTATTACGACAATCCACTCATCCTCGTTACGGACGAGCGACTAGAGAGTGTTGATGAGATGCTTCCGTTACTTGAACAAGTGGCTAGAGATGGACGTCCTCTCGTCATTGTTGCGGAGGAAATCGTCGAACAGGCACTGGCTGCTCTTATTATGAATGCCATTCGTGGAACAATGCGAATTGTTGGCATCAAAGCTCCCCGCTACGGAGAAGAGCGCAAGAACATTCTAAAGGATCTTGCAATTTCCGTTGGAGCAACTTACATTTCTAGGGAGTCTAATGTCCTTATGAGGGACGTCAAGATTGAACACCTAGGTACCTGCAAATCTATCGAAGCAGGAACATCTAAGACTACCTTTGTTGGCGGCAAAGGAGAGGGCGAGGCTGTCGAAAAGAGGATTGAGGCTGTTAAGGCATTGCTAAAGCAGTCCGAATCGACGCACGAACAAAAGACATTGAATGAGCGCATCACACGACTCGCATCAGGAGTGTCGGTTATTCGTGTTGGGGGTGCCACGCAAGTGGAAATGACAGAGACTAAGCACAGAGTTGAAGATGCCCTAGAAGCCATCAGATCCGCCCAGAAGGACGGAATTACAACTGGTGGTGGTACTGCTCTTCTTAGTGCCAGAAGTGGCTTAGAAGAGGATCTAACGTTCGAAAACGCAGATCAGAGACTGGGCGCAGAAATCCTTCTTAGAGCATGTGAATCGCCATTCCGCCAACTCTGCCGCAATGCTGGGGTTTCGGAAGATATCATATTGAGTCAGATTGAGTCATCGCAGCAAGAAAATGCTGGATATGATTTTCGTAATCTTAAAGAATGTGATATGTATACTACAGGTATAATAGATCCTGTAAAAGTAACCAAGACTGCACTTATCAATGCTGTGTCGGTTGCTTCAACTTTGCTAAACACAAATCATGCAATTGTTCAGATTGATAGCAAAGAATCATAAGGGAGAATGCAGTGAGAATTACAATTCAAAAAACAATAGATGTAGGAGAAGTGCCTATTGAAATCAATGAAGCTTACAGAAACGCAATCAATAGGGTTAGAGATACTTTGAGCCTGCTACAGTCAGCACAGGAACTGGCAGGCGAAGGAAAATATGTTGACTCGTCATCATGCGCCGAGAAAGCAAGATTGTCATTGACACTACTTGACAAGAACATCGAAGAAGCCCAGTCGCTTTGTTTGTCATATGAGAGGCTTAGGATTGAAGAGCAGATGCCGACACCAAGAGAGGTGCCTGATGATGAATAGCGGATCTCTAGTATATCAAAAAGGTGATCTGGTTACGATGAAGCAAGCCTCTCTGGTTTGCCAAATAGAAAAAGATCTGGATGGAACCCTAAAAAGATCCTTCCGAAGATTATCAGATCCCCTTAGTGGAGTCTTCTTGGGCTTCTTAGACAAGCGACTGGTAGAAGATAACGATGATCTTGATTATCTAAACAGATCCGCAGCAATGAAAACGCCTTGCAGGATCGCAGTCGGAAAAAGCATATATTATGTTGACGAGAAATCGTTTTTCTTTCACATTCAAAGGAGTTAAAAGTGAGAAAGTTAGTAGAAGTAGTACAAAATAGCGCAACAAGCAAAACATATAGCCTTAGAGAAGTATTTGTAAATCCAGAATTTGTCATATCTTTAGTGCCAGATTCAAACACAAAGAGGCTTTTGACAGAGGGCAGGCTTCCGGAAGGGCTAGATAACAATATAGAATTCACTAGAGTTACTGTGCATAAAGGAGCCTCTGGGTTAGAAATGGTTGTTGTAGGCAATACATCAGATATCAAAACAAAGTTGTTTGCCGGCACCGGTAAACTTCTAAAGGGGTAGCTGTGTTAGATTACTTTATAATTTATGCTAAAGTTGATTGTGGATTCTGTGTCAGAGTCATCAATAAAATGAATGAGCACGGCTTTGATCACGTCTTGTGTTTGGTGGATAGGGCACCAGACTTCTACGAGGACAAGAAAAAAGAACACGAACACACAACGGTGCCTATGATTGTGAAAGTTAATAAAATTTCCAAAGAAGAACAGTTCATAGGTGGCTGTGATGACTTTATGTCTTGGCTAGGAACTCAGGGTTACGAATGCTAGACTATGAATATGATGATGTTATATATTACCGATGGATTCAGAGAGTAGCAGACTTTGCAAAGATAAATTATCAAGCAGAGGTTGACTTGGTTTCTGAAGAGAGCGCATTCATATATGAATACAAAAGTAAGAAAGTTAGTGTAAAGGGCGATACCCCATCGCGTGACAAACTTTATGTGCTGCTACATGAGATCGGGCACCTGACTAGAATGATTGACAACAGTGAAGATCCAACTTTCTTTATGGATCGCGCTGGTTCAGGAAACATCAGAGAAAAGGTAATGACATTCATAGAAGAAGTTCTGGCTTGGAAGAAAGGAGAAGAGATTGCCATTCACTTAGGCATCCCCTTAGAGGAAGCAGCTTGGAGAAGAATGGTAGATGGTAGTCTAAGAAAATATGTTGACTGGCTAAAAGGAGAATAAAATGAAAGTAGTTAATAAGCCATGGGGCTCAGAAATTTGGTGGGCTCACGCTGAAGGTAAATATATGGGGAAGATTCTGAATATAACAAAGGGCAATAGACTCTCTTTGCAGTATCACGATGTGAAAGATGAAACAGTCTATGTATTGAAAGGTACTTTGACTTTAGAAACCGCTAGCTCACCTGACACCGCGCTGCTGGTTGGTACCGAGAGTAAAACTCTTCACGTCGGAGAGGTATTTAGGGTTCTCCCAAAGACAGTGCATCGTTTTTGTGCAAACATAAGCGACGTAACATTATTGGAAGTCAGCACAGATCATCCGGATGATGTGGTGAGAGTACAAGACGACTATGATAGGGAGGATAAGTGAATTATAAATTATTATCTTTTTACTTTCTGATTATTGTGGCAGCACAGTTTGTTGCTTGGTACCAATCCAATTCTTTATTACTGTGGGATTGGCTAAAGAACAATTATATTCCAGTGGTTGTCTGCACCTCTCCAGTTGTGGGGCTGTGCTTTGCTTATGGCACCAAGGTGGGGCATGATGTAATGGGTTCCCTGTGGGCTGTGCGATTCTCTGCGTTTGCGATAGGTTATCTAGTGTTTATTTTCTTGGCTTGGTATCATTTGGGCGAAAGCCCGTTTTCGCCAAAGAACATTGTGACTTCTTTGCTTTGTTTTTCACTGCTGGGCGTACAGGTATTTTGGAAATAGTTGAATAATATTATTATCCATTCGTATTATATATGTCTGCTCCGGTGGTGAAATAGGTAAACACACGAGACTTAAAATCTCGCGCCCTTTGGGCTTGCCGGTTCGATTCCGGCTCGGAGTACCAATGACAAAAAGCAACAATTAAAAGGAGTAGAAAATGAAAAATGTAGTATATGGAACAGTGTTGGCTTTATCTGCGGTGGGGTGCTCGAAGAAACAGGCTCCACCACCAACAGTGATCGATGGAGAAAAGGTGCCAGAATGGATGATTAATCCGCACTTAGGCTGCGCAGCGGGAGTTTACCAGACGAGAGGTAATGTTTCTATGGCAGTTGATATGGCACAGATCAGAGCAACAGCAAACCTTGGCAGACAACTGCAAGTATATGTGAACTCGTTGGTTCAGCAGTATATCGAAGAGGGTGAACAAAATGAAGACATTTACACAGAAGATCTGGCAAGAAATATATCTGAGGTTTCCACAAAGGTTTCTATGAGTGGCGCCATCCCAAAGAAGATGGCTGTGCATGGCAAGAACTATTACAGCTTGGTGTGCATGGAGCCAGAGATCTTCATTAGTGCTTTTGATCAGATGGATCAGCTTGACGAGAAAGTTCGCAAAGGGCTTCGCAAGAGAGCAGAGAGAGCTTTCCAAGCTTTAGAAGATTAAGTTTGAATAAAAGTGTGAGAGTAGTCGTATTATAAAACACGGGGGTTAGTTATGACAATCAATCTAGGATATGCATGTATCAACATGGAACTTCAAAAACAAAAGGTTTGCTCCAACAGGGGCATGATCAAGCGTACATTCAAAGCTAAGGGCATTCCCTATGCATCGGAGTTGGCACTCATCAATGTCAAGGCAATGCGCCGTATCATTCAGTGGAACAACGACAACAACATCAACGTATATCGTATGACTTCGTGTCTGTTCCCTTGGTTCTCAGAGTATGATATCTTTGATCTTCCAGACATTGACGAGATTGCAGAAGTCATGGCTGACGCTGGCAAGATTGCAATGGATGCCGGACAACGTTTATCGTTTCACCCCGGCCCATTCAACTGCCTAGGCTCGCACAAAGACGAGGTTGTGCAAAAGACTATTCACGAACTCAACGCACACTCAGAGCAGATGGATCTTATGGGGCTACCTAGTAGCCCTATGGCTAAGATCAACATTCACATCGGTGGTGCATATGGAGAGCATGACAAGACTATGGCACGTTTCTGCAAGAACTTCGATCGCCTCGCTCCGTCAACACAGGATAGGCTTACAGTGGAGAATGATGACAGGGCATCCCTGTTCTCAACCAAGATGTTGTATCACGGAGTATCGCGACACATTGACATACCTATTGTGTTTGACTCGCATCATCATGAGTTGGGCAAGCAAGATGCTACATACCGCGAGGCTTTCTATATGGCTAGAGAGACTTGGCAACGTCGCAATGCAAAGCAACAGTGTCACCACTCCAACTCCAAAAAAGACTACGAGGACAGCACTGTCAAAGTCACAGCACATTCTGACTGGTACTATACTCCATTCGAGAACTTTGATGAAGAAGTTGATGTGGTACTGGAGTGTAAAAAGAAAGAGCAGGCTCTAATTAAGTATAGGCAAGACTTCGGGGTTTAGTATGTGGAAGGTTTACAAATACAATGGGACATATATTCAAGGTGATCTGATCAGCCAACACAAGACTGAATCTGCGGCTTTGAAGAAAGCCAAAAAAGAAATCAACTTTACTCATGCTGTCAAAGACAGCAGAAAAGATGAAAAGTTAATTTGGCTAGACGCAGAAGATCACACCCCAGTAGGAATTATTGTCAAAAAAACTAAAGGAGGGACTTAGTTATGAAATGTAAATGCTGTGAGTGCTGCGCGTGTGAATGTGAAAAGTGCTGTTAATTAATGGGGGCGTAATGGCTTCGACAGGGTAGAACTCGGAGGACAAGTGCAAGTAGGATTGAGCATCCTTGATCGTTCAAAAACAATAGTTGCAAATAACAACAATCACTTTGACTCTGTTCGCCTAGCGGCTTAGTCAGGTGGCTGTCTGGAGCCATCTATCCAATCTAGACTTTAGCAGTGGGATCTGCCAAGAAATAATTGTCCCACCTGTCCAATACTCGATCACGGAGTGGCTAAATTACAGTGATTATCCTGTTAATCGGAGAAATGATTAACTATGCTTGTGAATGACTTTAATCTTGGCTACTGTGGACGGGGGTTCGACTCCCCCCGCCTCCACCATCTTTGAAATTGCTGGGGAGTGGCGGAATTGGCAGACGCACCTGACTGTTTCTCAGGCGGTGATCAGGCGATAAGCCCACCTTGGAGGTTCGAATCCTTCCTCTCCAGCCATTTAGGGCACTTAGTTCAGTTGGTTAGAGCACCCCGCTCATAACGGGATAGTCCTCGGTTCAAGTCCGAGAGTGCCCACCATTTATAAAAGGAGAGAGAATGATTGACTATACTATTATGGAATACGATATCGAAACTAGAAAATACACACCGATCGGAATTGCTGAAGGCATTGATGGAAAACATGCCAAAAGGAATTATATAAAGAGACACGGCTGGAATGAACGTGAAGGTGTACATCTATTTGCAAAGCCGCCGCTTTGTAGATAACAAACAATGCCCCTTAGCTCAGATGGTTAGAGCAGCGGACTGTTAATCCGCGTGTCCTCGGTTCAAGTCCGAGAGGGGCAGCATGGGTTGTTAGCTCAATAGGTAGAGCATCGGGCTTTTAACCCGCAGGTTCCGAGTTCGAGTCTCGGACAACCCACCATTTTTGAATAAAACATATCTTTGAATCGTACTATTTATATAAAAAGGTGATTTATGAGAAGTATTTTATTTATGTTGGCTCTGGCTTGTGTAACCCCACCAGCCGCCGCAAACAGTTCTTTTTTGACTAGAGATATAAACGGAAAAGTTGTAAATCTAGACGAACACAAAGACGAAATAGTTATGCTAAACTTTTGGGCTACTTGGTGCGCCCCATGCAAAGTTGAAATGCCGCAACTACAAAAGCTAAAAGAAAAGTATGGTGACAAACTAACGATTGTTTCCGTCAGTGTTGACGAAGCAAGAGATAAAAGCAAAATCAAGCCTCTCATAAGAAGAGGTAACTATGATTTTATTGTGGTGCATGATGACGATAGGAGCATAATGTCTTTCTACAATCCGTCAATGGATCTGCCGTATAATGTGATCATGGGTTACGGGGGAGATATAGTTTGGCAGGGCGCAGGCTATTCACCGGGGAAAGAAAAGGTTTTTGAAAAGATTATTGATAGTATTATCAAATGATTTATTGACATCAGAGATCTGGTGTCTATAATAAAGTAAGATCGCTCATTTGAGGATCTTCAAAGTCATACTTTGCTTAATAAGGAGGATATAAATATGACACAACTACAACTAGCAATCCCATCACTAATGGGTAGAAACGTATGGAGTGATTTCTTCGACGATTTCTTATCAAATCCGACGAAAGTCGTAAAACAAACTACAACAGGCTATCCAGTCACAGACATTTTCAGAGACGTAGAAGAAAATCAAGTTATCGAAATGGCACTGGCTGGGTTTACAAAAGAGTCAATCACTGTCGAAACACAATCTAATCAGATTACGATTAGATCAGAGGGCATCGAAAATCGTCCCTCGGATAATCATGGCGGTATTGCACGCAGAGCCTTCAAGAAAACTTTCATTGATTATAACAATGAGTTAGAACTTTCCGATGCAAAAGTAACTTTTGTACAAGGATTGTTGCGCGTTGTTATTCCGATGAAAGAGGCGGCATACCCTAGGCAGATAACGATTGAATAAAAACAGTAGTTCAATCGTACTATAACTATGGTAAGGGTTGTTACTCTTATTTGGGTAACAACCTATTTACTATGCCAAGGAGGCACATTATATGAATAAAAGAAAATGGTACAACTATGTCTTTGAAACACAGGACGATACATATAAGCAAAAGCTCTACAAAGTGCCCATGCGATTCAAAGTAAGAAAAAAGGATGGCGGGAACAAGTCCGAAACAGAGGACGATTTACGGGCAGTGCCTCAAATAACAGCACTTTCTCTTCCTAGAGATAGGAAGTCAGACAGTGAGAGTTGGTATATGACTTACGATTTAAAATTTGCATTACCGATAGGTGGCTCACCGCAAGATCATGTTAGGAATGACATGGTGCCAGCGGTAAACGCCGTCAAGGGATTGGAAATACTTTCTTATGGAGAGGCTTTTCAAGTGTATGACGCTCAGGACGATACAATAGGAGATCCCGATAAGGATCGCTCCAAGGTTTTTGGTGGCGATGACAGGAGGCAATCCAAGAGCGACACCGACATAGAGGGAGGGGAGTAATGTCAATAGAAGAAGCAAAAGAAGATGGCTTAGACAATCTAAAACCTAAGCCACCACCGAAACTTGCGCCAAGAGGCATCAGAACATTTACCGTATGTAGAAACTACGACGAGACTGGTGTGTCTGGCGAGGGCGTTGTTATTGAGGGGGTGACTATGGCTAGTGGGCATTGTATGATCCACTGGCTTTATCCACCACCTAGGGGCGGTATAGCTATATTTGACTCTATCGAAGATTTTTTGAAAGTTCATGTGCTACCGCACCCTACGAATAAAACAGTCATCACATTTGATGATGGGGAGCAACATAAGTATGGACAAGGATGGGAAGAAGAAATACAGGGTGAAGATTAATACTGGCTATAAACGCCTGATTATGTTTGATTTCGATGACACTCTGGCTCAAACAGAAGAGGCTACTCTAATCAGAGATAAAAAATCAAACAGAATTGTACATCACCTACACGGACAGTCAGAGTTTGACAACTATGAACTGAACGACAAGAAGCATTATTTTGATTTCTCAGAGTTTCTACAGGTTTCAAAATACGCCAGTCCAATTTTACCTACCTTGGGGCTAATGAAGAAGTATCTAAAAGACACGGATACTAAAGTAATAATCCTCACAGCCAGACAGCAAGCCGCTGCTCCAGCGATCGAAGCCTATTTAGAAAGTTTAGGAGTAGACACCTCTAGAGTAACTTTCTATGGCTGTGATGGTTCAAAGAACAAGCACCGGTATATGAAGTCTGCCATCAGGCATTTCAAGATCACAAACGAGGTTGTGGTATTCGAAGATAGCGTGAACAACATAAAAGACTTACTACAATTGGAATATGATTTTCCTGACATATCTTTTGATTTTGTTCAAGTGATAGATCCACAAAATACTGACGAGGATCTGGATGAAGCAAGAAAACACAGTTACCCACAGGGCGAAACTGGCACTGAGCCATATCAAAGATTGCTCAAGAGAATACACCCTGCCAAGAAAAGAAGATTGCTCGGACTAGGCGCTAATGACTATTTAGTTAAGGGAACGAAGAAAGTCAAAGACTATAAGCGTTCTAAATCGGCACCGCCAAGTGGGTAATTATAGTGGGAAACAACAAGAAAACAGTAAAATGTAGCTTTTGTAACAGGTTGGGGCACAACCGAGTTACTTGCCCCAAACTAAAAGAAGCCATAGATTCAATAGAAGAAAACTATGGCTCCACACACCCAGATGTGGTTGAGCATAAAGATTATTTAGAATCTTACAGCAAGAAATCTAAAAAAAATGCTAACAGGAATAGATTTTGTTCTTATTGCAGAGAGGAATCGCACAATGTTCGAACCTGCAAGGAGCGATCTAAAGATGTTTCAAAGATTAAAAAGTTAAATTTCAGGTGGAGAGCTAAGATAAAAAAAGATCTATTTGATAGAGGAATTGGGGTGGGAGCGATCATATCCACTGCCAACCACATAAGCAGCATAGAGAATAAAAATTCACCTTGGACTATTGTTTCTATTGATTGGGATAGGATAAATTGGATAACCGACAATGCCCGCGTATTCAAGATCATTCTAATGTCAAACCCTGCGATACAAAGAGAACTGACATTAGAGCAAATAATGAACCAGTCTGAATCGTATTATCATAGGTGGACTGTCATTTCAAAATGCAGCAGTCTTGATATACCAGAAGGCTGGGACACCATATCAGATCCCGCTTTCGATGAAAAGTGTGTAGAGATATTCCAAGGGATAACAAAGGCTCAATTCGATACCATTTTTATGGAAATGAACGCAGATCCTTCATGGCTAAAGTCGCAATTCTACGAAGAACAAGGAGAAATTAATGATGTCTAGAGAGAAACACCTAAAAGATTTACCAATACAAAAGCAATTACGAAAGATAAAAGAACAAAGAGAAAAGTTTCAAGTGCTCATGGCATATAATGACTTGGTAGAAAGCATGATAGAGACAGACAAGATGATAGAAGATATGCCAGAGGGGGAAGAGAAGCAGCAAAAATTAGAACAGCAAGAACTAGCGTGGGAGTTGATGATGGCTGAAGATATGATTTCATTGATAAAGATAGAGAATTGATATGGCAGATTTTATAAGAGTAGGGATGCTAAATGCAGAGCAGCTTTTTTCTGACGGGAAGCTAGAGAAAGGTACTCTTGTAAAATATAGGGCTCAAACCCACACTATGACAACGTATACTCATTCCACGATGACTCCAAAAGATTATTACTGGCAATATGGAATAATCTCTGAAGTTCTCTGGTACGCTCGGACGCCAAGGATAGGAACCGTTTACACTACAGACTATCCCATAGTATATGACTTGACAGTACACAACATTCAAGAGGGAAAGAAAGACTTTTTAGACTTCAACAACTTTGAAATCATGATTTTAGTTGAATAAAAGTGCCCGCTGGTTCGTATTATGTATATGATTTCTTACACACGGGAGGAAAAATGAGTGTTGTTGACGGTATTCTATCAACAATGCGAACTAAAAAGTTTGCATTGGAAGTTTTGTCCATGGTTGAAGAGGTGGCAGGACACCACTTCTATTCTTTGTACCACTTGGGCGGCGCTAATACTATCCGAGAATGGGGCGAGTTGGCAGAAGATGATCCTTCACAGCGCACCTCTCAGATCACCGTGCGTATCTGTCACGACTTTGAGTATGCAATCGCCAAAGTCCTAAAAGATAAGTATGGATACGAGATTGTTCCAAAGTCAGGGACAAACGACATTGTAGGAAACTTTGATGTTGCTGTAAAGAGTGGGGAAACGATCCTCGCCTTTGAAGTAAAGACTACTCAGGCGAAAGACTGGACAGGCTCAACGCATAGTCATAACTGTGGCAAGGTTCCATTCTACGCCCTTATACAATACGACTTGGACTTGGACATACCCTTGGGCAAAAACTCGCTTCACGGGCTGTTTAAGGCGTGCCACTTCTCTGTTACCTCACCTCTTGGTGACGGCAGCGCAATCATTGAATGGAGTGGCAAAGCAACAAATAGCAACTCGCGCACCACTGGCAAAATCAGAAAAGGCAACGCAGAAAAGTATCAGCCTATGATTTGCTTGGGGCGTACTTCTATAATGCGCGCAAGAAAGTGGACTAAAATAATCAAAGAGGATCTGACGCCTTACCGCGGTATCTTCGGCAATCCAAAGAAAATCAGATAAAAGTTTGAATAAAGAGCGATACTCAGTCGTACTATAGTTGAACAAACAAAGCGTGACTAGGAGGGAAACATGTCATACCAAACAAAAACTTGCTCTTATTGTCGTGGCGATCATGCCATTCTCGACTGCCAAAAACTTACTGAAGATGCTAAAAAAGCAAAGCAGATCCTTGCTAACTGGGAGAACTCAGAAGAGTTCAAGAGTTGGCGCAAGTCAGTAGTTTCAAATATTGCTTATCAGTATGACTACGAAGCAGCAACGAATAGCGAAGAACTGCGCTACTTCAAGTATAGTCTTGAAGAACTGGAAGGTAGTTGGGCATATAGACAGTACGGAGAGCATTGTGGCTGGGATCAAGATCCGCAGATTTTTTCAGAAATCTACAACGCTCTGCCAGAAAAAATCTCTAGTGAGGACTATTACAGGGCGCGACTACACCTCAATCTCTCAAAGGACAACTATGAACGAACGGTTCGTGCAGCAGAGAAGCGCGATGAATCCCGTGATGCCAGAGCAAACAAGTCCTGTTCTTACTGCAAGGGCAAGGGACACACTGTTCGTACCTGCTCTCAAAAAAAGACAGACTTGCAAACTCACAAAGATGCGTTCAAGATTTACGCATATTACACTGCCCGCGCAGCAGCACGATTTGGCTTCTGGACAGGTAGCATGGCTTGGATACCATCGCGCAATCCTCATGATGAGGGTAAGCGTCCTTTCATTTGGAGCCCGAGAAACGAGTCACTCTCTCGCAACTGGCTGATCAGCTTCACTCCGAGTACTCAAGACGAATACAACGAAGGATTAGCGAAGTATTCCGAAAGCAGGTACAAAAAAGAGGGTATTCCTGAGCCAGTCGAGGACTACCGAGATTGGGAGCATCTTAGCCACTTCCTGCGGTACAATAGTTTCGTGTCTTTCGAGGCAGCACACTCAAATGATGGGTACATCGGCTATTCCGATCGTGGACAAGTCAGTCTTGGATGGGAACATCTGGACTTCAAGAATAACTGTTATAAATCAACAGATCCAGCGGCTAGGTTCTTGCCAACAAAGTCAGATGATTTGCACCTACGGATCTACAATGCCATTATGAGCGGATACGAGCCATTCGTAGTGCCAACAAAGAAAGGCGATTTGGATGACGCCCAATCAGGTTTCTTCGCTGCTTCTAATAGGTGGGGCTATGCAAACGATTTTGAGCCAACGCATTATAGTGCAGGCTCTCGGAAACTCTTTGAAGCCAAGAAACAACGCTGTGCATTGGGATTTGGTTCGCTTGAAAAATATGTTGAGCGTAACAAGCATATTTTGAATAAAATCGAAGAACTAATCGTACAACAATAGTAGGGGGATTTACTATGATAAACAAAACAGGACAAGCGAAAGTCTTTCACAGCGTCCTAAAGACGCTATCCGCACCAAACCATTCTGTATGCTTTATGCTTTATAACGAAAGCGATGCAGTAAGGCTGTTTGCCTACCGATATGATAACAAGGTAGACTTGGCTGGGAATGGTAAGTTGTTCAAAAACTTAGATACGGCTAGGAAGTACGCCTTTGATCGTGGATATATTGTGGAAGATTTGAACGAGCGACACTAGCTGTATCGCCGTGAGGTGTGGTGTGTAGCGAGCAAAACCGACACACTGGGAAAGGGTGGGTAAATAAATGGAGGTTTTTATGTCAAAAGATTATGATGAAGTCAAGATGCGATTAGAAGAAATCGACAACCTTGGATTATTTATGTTTGCGACAAAGCGAATACTTGATAGCAACTGTCGCGGATTGATCGATGCTTGTACTTCTGTGATGCACGACAGGGTTGTGGATTGTCAGGACACAGCAGTAGAGATTGCCAAGGACATTGAAGTGGTGGACGAGTTGGTTCAGATGACTGTTGATATAATGGTTGCTGACTTGACAGATAGATTACAAGCGGAACTATTTGCGGAGCCAGAGGAAGAAAAGCAGCCTTCTCTCACGCTTATAGAGGGAGGACTATCAGGCACGGATGGTGAAGAATGAAAGTAGGTGATGCCGTCAAGATGGAGCCAATGTGGAAATATGAGGTTGCGATTGGCAAAGTGATCCAAGTCAAGAAAGATGGATATGTAGTCGTGCGCTGGGATGGGATCAATGGTGATTGGCACTACACACCAGAGCAGTCAAAAAGATTACAAAAGATTGAATAAGACTTGGCGTTCAGTCGTCTAATAGATGAAAGGGGGTAAATATGTTTGAACATTTATTTATGAACTGCCACGGTGAACTCAATATGTTCATGGCTGCTCTGACTTCATTTCCGTTAGTTGGTATGTGGTTCAGCCGCGAGTTTTGGGGTTATGCAGATAGGGAGGGATGCGATGCAGATTGAAGTCGGTGATAAAGTAAAAGTTAGAAATGCAAATAATACCGAAAATCCAGAAACATATACAGTTTTAGAGATCGACGGAGATTTTGTGAAACTAAAGCATCCAAAAATAGGTGGATACTTTGGCTTCAAACTTGAAAGTATTTCGGAGGTGATAAATGAAAATCGGTGATTTGATAAAGTGGGTTGACTATACAGTTTTTGATGAAAAGACGGGGAAATATATTGAAAATGGCAAAGAGCACATTGGATATGTATTGAGGGAGCCAAAGAACGCTAAAGTTCGCGTCCTGTATAATGGCGACGAAGTTGATTGGACTGCTTGGCAGTGTGAGGTGGTAAGTGAAGTTGCGGACTGACATTGAAGCGATGACGCCAAACGAGTTAGTCTCTTGGTTTTTGATTGGCTGCTATGCTTATTATGAACTATCAGAGCCAGTGATGACGGATACTGATTTCGACTTCCTTGTGGAAAGGCTCAAAGAGGAATGGGATAATGCCGATCATTATCACAAAGAGATAATCAACAAGGGGCATCTAGAAGCAACAACAGGATACGATATAGATTATCCAAAGATCATAAAGTATGCCACAAAGGGTTACATATTACGAACGTCAAGCCAATAGTGAAAGTCGGTGATTTGATAAGGTTTCAAAATCTTCATTCTGACTGGGGGCAAATCGGCTGGGTATATAAGATTTATCGCACAGACTATGGAACAGGGCAAATATATCTGATTTCTAATGGGTGTAGTCGCTCTTTGCCTTGGTTAGATAGACACAAATACATAAAGGAGGTGATAAGTGAAAGTAGGTGATTTAGTAAGAATAGCGGGCAACAATGATCATTGTTCTGGCATTGTGATTAGGCTCATAGAGCAAAAGCATATAGATTTAGATCGACACAACAAGGTTGTTGATTGGAAGTCGGCATCAACGGTAGCCTTTGCCGAAGTTGTCTTTGGTGATCGCACGCTGAAATACAAACAACGAGATTTGGAGGTGATCAGTGAAAGTTATTGATTTACACGGTGTTAGGCACAAAGATGTATATGGATTGTTGGAAAAGCCTTGTGCAGAGGATGACATACCATTTATTGTTATCACAGGAAAATCCGACACTATGAAAAAGATTGTTACTCAGATCGTTGCTGCATTTGGTTTGCACACGAAAGAAAAACTGGGCAATAATGGGAGGTTGATAGTCTGTGAATGTAGGTGATTTAGTTTATATGACTGACAAGTTTTATCACTCATACTTGAGCGGTGATCACCCACACCGTTCAGGGATTGTGATTAGAAAGTATCGTGCTTGGGTTGATCCGTTTATGGTTGAGGACAGCGATCCATCTATGGACGGACACCAATATGATTGTGTATTCGGAAGTACCGTCATAAATGGGTTGTTATGGGGGTGGGAAATAACGGAGGTTAGGCAGAATGAATGTAGGTGATTTGGTACGCGCAACTTGGACAGATGGTATGATTGCGGAGGGTATCTTTGTTGGACACGCCAGAGGATATATTATCCTTCAAGGTGCGGAGGGCGAAAGTATTGTTTGTTGCCCGAATACTGTAAACTTTGAAGTCATAAATGAATAAAAATATGTTTTCAATCGTATAGTGTGTATTGGGGGGTAATCAGGTGAATATAGAAAAAGGTGACATTATCAAGCATCGCGATACTGGCTTGAAGATGCTCGTTATAGAAGCCAACAGATCCAAAAAAGTGTGGCACAGGTATATTGTTGTAGTGCCGATTATATGTCCTTCTTTGACTTTGAGCGGAGTAGTTCCGATTAGGCTACCATATCAGCAACTTGCGGAGCTAAATGGAGAAAATATATATCAGATTGTAAGTAAAGTGAATAAAACTTGATGTTCATTCGTATAGTATATGAACACCAAAAATCCGAGGGGGATAATATGACAACCACAAGTAATGAAGTTAGTTGCTGCGTTTTGCAGACAAGAATAATCGGGCACACCGATCCAGATTTCGGAGAGTTCTCGAATGTCACTGTTTGGGACAACGAAGAACAAGCGCAAGCCGAAGCATTTGCGTTCCTATCTCAGTTTGTTGACTGTGATTTTCTTCCCAATGCAAGTCTCGATGATCTACGGGAGTTCTGCTCCGAAAACGATCTTGCTGACTTCTGCATATCGTTTCATATATTACCAGTGGGTGATGTATGAAAGTAGGTGATTTAGTAAAGAACAAGTACGATGGACTTATTGGAATAGCAATCCGTCCGAACACAGGTGGTTGGTGGGTAATGTGGCATTGTGGTATATTCGACTTCAATAATCCAAGCGATATGGAGGTGATCAGTGCAAGTAGGTGATTTAGTTAGACTTATACGCTGCTCTGTTCATAACATTGGCATCATTACCAATGTAAGAGATTGTCCGATGGATTATCGGAATACTAAATGGCATACAGTCCACTGGCGATGTGGGCATGTGAGCAAGACATACGAGTCCGACGAGTTGGAGGTGATCAGTGCAAGCAGGTGATTTGGTTGTATGGACTGCAAAAGATGCAGATGGTATCATCCAGTGGAGTAGGACTGTACTTTACCTTGGAGACACCGAAAACATTTTAGATGGGGCTTTCGCAAAGATAAGTTTCGAGGGTAAGATTTTGACAGTGAATAAAAAAATGCTCTCACCACTTGAATAAAACCACAAACTCAATCGTCTAATGTTTATAGGAGATACAATGCGTATCAAGACGGCAAAGGATCTGAAGATCGGTGACATTGTAAAGGTAGACTGTATGACTCTTGACGGAGAGTACAGGTGGACAGGGCTATGTAACTGGCACGACGGCACTACAGATGAACAGGGCAAGCCGGTTGGTAACGCATATAAGTTTAGTTTTATTGTACTGTCAAACATTGACGCAGAGTACAAGCCAAACCAAGAAATAACTTGGACTATCCACGATCTAAGGATCGCAGAAGCAGAGGTGATCAGTGAAAGTAGGTGATTTAGTTAGGCACATCAGAGATAACAAGCCCCATCTTCCTAAACGGAGAGGCATCGTCTTGGGTAGAGTGAAGAACCATTCAGATGATGTATGGGTAATGTGGACAGACGAAACCCATAGAAAATGGGAATATGAACCATATTTGGAGGTGATCAGTGAAAGTCGGTGACTTGGTTGTCCTTTCTGCAAGGGGTAGCAAACTTCTACAAAACCGTATTGGCTCCATCCACGGCGGCTACGGCATAGTCTGCAAGGTAGGTGACGGTGACATTTTCGACTTGCGTATCGCTTGGTTCAAAAAGAGTGGTGAGTTCTATCGCACAAGGTTTTTTGATCGTCACGAAGTAAAAAAGAAAAAAGTTTGAATAAAAGTAAAACCTTAATCGTATTATAGATGAACCAACAACCACAGGTGATTTATGGAAAGCATTTTCAAGCGCAGCCCACATTATACAAAGAGGGGCATAAAGGTTGGCGATATAATAGTCACGCGCAAAGGCAATAAGGCATTGGTACTCGGCTACGAGGCTTGTGAGATTTATTACAATGTCCAGTTTCTAAACACTGGCTATGTCAGGACAGGGCTACATTGTAGCAAAATCGCGGGGGTGATCAGTGAAAGTCGGTGATTTAGTAAGACACGATCAGGGGTTTACTGGGATTATTACTTGTATAGATCCCGAAGAAATAGGCGACGAGTTTGAAGTTGAAGTCGCTTGGAATGATGGCGATGTTTGCAATATGTCGATTTTCGATCTGGAGGTGATCAGCGCATCCGCTATAAGAAAAGTTGAATAAAACATAAAACTCATTCGTATCATATACACAAACAAACAAAGAGGTGTCCAATGGGATACAGATCCGAAGTGATAATCATTATCCATAAAGAAATCATACCAGAATGGTTGCAGATGCTTTGCCAAAATGAAGCAGCACGCGAACTTATCTTTTCAGATAGGGACGAAAGCGAAACAGACTTCAATAACGAGGGGCATCTAATGTATCGCTGGGATAACATCAAGTGGTATGATTCATACGATTGTGTTTCGTCAATCAACAAATGGCTACACGAACAAGATGAAGAACTTGTACGCCTTGTCCGTTGCGGAGAGGAAGGCGACGACACCGAAGAAATAGGCTGGTTGGTATCTGATCAAGTCTATCCAGTAGTATACAACCGATTGGAGTATTGAAATGCAAGTAGGCGAACTATACAGATTTGAGGGGGGCTATTGCCCGATGAAGTTTTACGGCAAGATCGCTGTATATCTTGGAGAAGATTTTATTCATCGCGATGATGGCGTAACTGTCGAAAACCACAAGATTGTTATTCAAGGCGAAGAAACGCCAAGGATCATTGATAGGAGTTGTCTAAAGTGGCTTTGCAAACTTACAAAGTAGGGGATCTCGTAAGGTGGGATTATCAGCACTTCGATGACGACGGAGCCTGTCACGATGGCGGTATGTATGGGCTGGTTTTGGAAGTCTCAGATAGCGTACACTCAGGGGGCGAGAAGTGCTACCGCGTTATATTCCACGATGAAGATGTTTTTGGCAATACATACCAAGCGGATCAATGGCTTTATGGTTGTGAAATGATAAGAGTTTCAAAAAGTTTGAATAAATAGAGATTGTCATTCGTTATATGAAAGGAGATAGAATATGTTTACCAAAGAAACAAAAAACACATTGGTTGAATGTGCCGATGGCTTTACCATGAGCGTGCAAGCGTCATCGGGTAACTACTGCGAACCAAGGGAAAACGATGCCGACAGGTACGAGTCGGTAGAGATTGGATACCCATCTGCCGAAGAAAAACTACTAATACCCTATGCAGAGGAACCAGAAACCCCAACAGATACGGTTTATGGGTGGGTTCCTGCTGACATTGTAAGGCATATCATAGATAAGCACGGTGGTATCGTAAGTGGTGAGGTTCCGCGAGGGATTCCAGTATACGGTATTACTCACTGTAAACCGAGGTGCTAAGGTGAAAGTAGGCGATCTGGTAGTTGCAAGGTATGACGTTGAAAGGCTCATTCACTGTGTCGGTGTTGTCACCAATATAGACAACTCTCAGCGTTACAATATAAAAGTTGTTTGGCTAACAAAAAGCGAAGCACGCTGCACAACTGTCGGTAGTTATGGATGGTGGATCGAAGAAAAGTTGATGAAGTTTGAATAAACTTATCACTTCAATCGTATCATATATGTAACCCCTTTAGATAGGTGATATATGAAAATAGGTAGTTTAGTATTGATAAAGAGAGCGAGCCTTACTGTATCCTCTGGGCACCACGGTATCGTAACTAAACTTACGGATACTGGTAGGTATGCAACCGTAAGGTTGCAAGATGGAACTACTTGGCACGGAACCACTGTACTACTTGAGGTGATCAGTGAAAGTGGGTAGTTTAGTCAAATGGGTGGGACAGGTTAGCCCCCGACACAAAGACGAGTGTATGACTGGAGTGATCGTCAAGATTATGTTCGATGGCGAAACCGATGATCACCCCTATGTTGCAGACGATCCTTGTTATTTGGTTCGCTGGTTTGAGGATAATCAACTTACTCTCTACCTTTTTGAAGATGAAGATATAAAAGTTATTTCAGATTGAATAAAACTTAATCCTCATTCGTATTATGTGTGTACAAGTCAGGGGAGGTGATAAGTGAAAAAGGGTGATTTAGTATTCCACGAGTTTTGGGGTAAAGGTATGATTGTCCAGCAACAAGGGGTTGTGGATCGTTGGGCAGTTCGATTGTTCAACGCACCATCATCCATAAGTTACGAGCCGAGCAAAGACAGTATTCGTTTTGTATGGGGCTCTGAGTTGGAGGTGATCAGTGAAAGTAGGTGATTTAGTGTCGCTATCCGCAGCAGGATCGCAAAGACAGTACAATATGATGCTTGTCAAAAATGCAGGCTTTGGCAGATATGCAGGTGCAAAGTATGGAATGATAAGCAAGATTATGATAGATGGTGGGCTGAACGGCAAGGGGCACCTTTACACAGTCCGATGGTTTGGGTTCGACGGTAAACCGTACCGCCACGCCACAAAGCAAAATCATTATCGGTATGAAATAAAAAAGTTCAAAATAAAATGAATAAACAGCAATCTTCAATCGTCTAACTTGTGTAGTGGAGGAAATGTGGAAACTTTTTTAGTAATGCAAGCGATATGGGATACTTTCTTGATCTTAGTATCGGCACTTGGGATCTCAGTATTGATCGCTATAATCGCCACTATTTGCTTCACAGAAGAACAGATAGAAACTTTTTTAGATAAATATGGATGGTTTTGAATAAAAGCGAAACCACAATCGTATAATCATTGTAACAACAACCAACAACCATAAGAGGTGTCCAATGAAAGGACTTTCGGAAACAGGATCGGGACAATACCGCTCAAAATCATCTTGCTCATTTTGCAGATCAACAGATCATCAAGTAAACCAATGCCCTCATGTCGAGCCCATTTGGAACAGCCTTGAGCAAGGCATTATCCCACTTTCATATATGCAAGAAATAGTGAACAGTGCTACTCAGCGATATAACCCGTTCAACTATTATGTACACGGTGACAACTGGGGCGATTTGTTCAAGCAAACAGCCAAGGCGCATAGCAAAGTTGAAGCATATCAAGAGCGACAAAGACAAAAGGCTCTCAACAAGGGCAAAAAGACGCGCCGAGCCAAAACTTGCGGCTACTGTGGCGGTGTCGGGCATACTCGACGAACCTGCGGGCTGCTCGCTTCCCATAAAACCAAGTTGGAAAAGGCAAACCGCAACTTTCGCAAGTGGGTATATCGTGAACTTGTCGAAAAGCAGGGGCTCTCAACAGGGGCGATTGTCAAACTTGGTGTTTTTCAGACTGGCTCCGGGCTGTACAGCCAAGATAAGCGATCGGTGATCCAAACTCTTGTTACCGATGTAAACTGGGACAGTATGAACTTATTTGCACTTATGAAAAAGGCAGAAATAAACTGGAACACTGCCCATAGCACAGGTGTAGGATATGATCGACTTCGTAATGTCGCCAACTTCTTCATTTCAGCAGTGCTGCTCAAGACGCCATCTGGCGCATTTGTCAAGGCAGGGTATGAACTAACTCGCAGATATGGTAGCCAATGGCAAGATGGGGATGCAATCGGAGTACCTTTGCCCCTTGGTATCGAAAACTCCAATGTGGAAACCACTTATCCACGAGTTTGCGGATTTGATGACTTCGAGCATATCGGATACCGCTCGCCACAGATCGCAAGTTTTGAGATTGTGTCCCGCGCTCCACAAGTCTTGTCGGATGACTGGATCGATGGATACAGTGATGAAATGGCGGTAATCTTCAAGAAGTTTACACAGACAGAACTTGAAGCGGTGGGCGTGCTGGATCACATCAAGCACTGGGCAGAACTGGAAATCGAAGATTGATTGAATAAAAATGAATACTCAATCGTATAACTTATGAACCAAACAGGAGGGCTATTGATATGGCTTATGTAAAAAAAGAGGACTTGGTTGTTTTCAACCTTGAGCGAGGGCGGATCACCGCTCTTGTAACTGACATTCAGTTTAGGAAGTTTCGACGAAGTTGGAAGGACAAAAAGACAGGCGAGACAAAAAGTCGTTGGAAATCAGTACCTTACGCGGTATGCTCGATCACTTCGTCTACCTTGGATGATTACAACACTTCAGAGCGTTTCATCATCGCAGGGTACAAGTTGAAAAACCACGCCCTGTCAGGCAAAAAGTGCCTAATGTTGAACAATCAATATATTGCAGACTTTGAGAAGAACGGGCGCGAATGGGTTGCACAAATGCTAAAAGAAAGTGACGCCCGAAAAAAAAAGAAAGCAAGTTGAATAAATGTTGATGGCTGCTCGTATAATGTATGAACAATGAAACTGAGGTGATTTATGAAAATGGAAATCTCAAAACAACAACTTGCTTCATTCTTAGAAGCCCACACCCTTGCCGTTGAACTTTTTGGAGAACAGCGCGGATCGTCTTTCAAGGACAGTATCGTCACTGCACTGGTACAGATCGCGAGGGGCGAGCAGTCATCACATTCTTGGGTAAAGCCTAACGCCGATACAGGGGGAGCGACTTTTGATAGCAAGCGTCGTGAAGAAGGTTGGATCTCTGAAATGCTTGAACAGGTATTTGTTGACTATGACTTGGCTTCAATAAATGCTCACAAAGAGTTTGTAAACTCAGAAGAATATACCGAGACAGTCAGCGTTCTAAGTCGATACTATGCCACCACTGGCTATTTCTCAAGACAACTGAGAAAGGTAGCCGCTGGCAACTTTTTGAGCCGTCACGAATACAGCCGAATGTGCCAAAACAAGTATGCCCAAAAGGTTATGGACGCCCACAATAGCGATCCAAAGTTTCCAGCAGGCACACTTGTTGATTTTCGCGCTCAACACTCTGAAACTTCCGATGTGGATGGTAGGGTGTGCTATAAGCGGGCTCCTTTGGGGCTTCTGGTGCTGTCTACCAGTGAGCCGATCATATCGGCAGCGGTGGGAGCAAAGCGATACAAAGTGGCTCCTGTGGGCGATTCTGGCACACCGTTCTATGTAGAGGAAAGGTACTTGAAAAAAAGAAAGAAAAGAAAGTGAATAAAACTATCTGCTCATTCGTATTATAGATGAACCCGATGATGGAGGACTTGATATGTCCAAGAAGTTTGATCTCAATAAACACACAGCGCGACTTCTAATGCGCGAACCATTCTTTGCTGGTATCAGCCGTCGAGTTGACAAGACAGCAAGTACCGCCATTCCTACCGCCGGTGTTCGACTGAACAAGTCCACTGGTTATTTTGAAATGCTCTACAATCCTGAGTTCTTCGAGGGCTTGGATGACAAACAGCGTCTTGGTGTGCTGAAGCACGAGTTCTATCACCTGATTTTCCAGCATGTAACTGATCGATTGCCCGAGGGCGGTATGTCAAAGATGTGGAATGTTGCTACTGATTTGGCTATCAACAGTCATCTTATCGGTGAGTTGCCAGAAAACGGCTGTATTCCCGCACAGACTGGTTCTCCTTTTGAGAAGTATCCTATCGGATTATCTGCTGAAGCATACTTCAAAATGCTAAAAGAAGATGAACAGTTTCAACCGAATGATGATGGCGACGAACAGCAGGACGGTGACGGAGAGGGCAGCGGTTCTGGCGGCGGTGGTTTGCCTGACACCCTTGACGATCACGGTGAATGGGGCGACAGTGCCGAGGGCTCAGGCGTCGAAGCCGATGTAGCCAAAGAGCGATTGCGTGAAATGCTGGAGCAAGCCAGCAAAGAAGCCAACCGATCAAATAGTTGGGGCTCTGTTTCCTCAGAGGTTCGCCAGCAGATCCAAAAGTTTCTCAATCCGTCGATTGACTGGCGCAAAATGCTTCAATACTTCATCAAGACTTCTCGCAAGGCTAACAAGCGTTCGACAATCCGTAGGTTGAACCGTCGTTATCCTCGCATCCACAGTGGAACCAAGGTTACCCGTGTTGCAAACATCGCAATCAGCATCGATCAATCGGGCTCTGTCAGTGATGTGATGCTGGCTCAGTTCTTCGCAGAGTTGAACAACCTTTCAAAGTTGGCGACTTTCACAGTGATCCCCTTTGATACTCAGGTTGCCGAGGACAAAGTGTACACTTGGAAGAAAGGCGAAACAAGAGAGTGGGAGCGCGTTCTAACGGGCGGTACTTGCTTCGATGCTCCGACACGCTTTGTAAACAAGGGCGACTTCGACGGACACATTGTACTAACCGATATGATGGCTCCTAAGCCTATTCCGAGCAAGTGCCAGCGTATGTGGATCACCGATGAACACGGCAAAGCACACCCTTACTTTGAGACAAACGAGATTGTGCTTGCAGTCAAGGGTGGTGCGTAATGCCTCCAGAGATCAGTAAGAAAGCCCGTTATCGGGTAGGTGACTTGGTGGCTATGCGTATTGCGAATGATCCTCCACGATACACAAGCGGTATCGTGGTGCGCTCAACGCAAAAATATGCTTTCGTGAAAATGAACTTTCAAAGTATAGAACGCAAGTTTCATCACAAAGATTTATTCTTTTTTCTGAACAAAGTGAATAAAACAAATCCACCAGTCGTATAAATAATGTAAGGACGAAACACTAACCCTAAAACCATAGGAGCCTACAATGGCTATCTCATTCAAATCATTCACACAATGTGCCCCTTTCGTACTCAAAGTAAAGAAGCCTATCTTGGTTCGCGGGCGTCACGGTGTCGGTAAATCCGAAACCATCTATCAAATCGCAGAGAGCATTGGGCTTCCTGTTGTCGAGCGTCGTGCTTCTCAGATGACTGAGGGTGACTTGCTTGGACTTCCTGACAATCGCGATGTGGTTGTAAATGGTATCAAAGCCACCACTTTCAATCCGCCCGATTGGTTTGTCACCGCTTGCACTGAGCCTGTGGTTCTGTTCTTCGATGAGATCGATCGTGCTACAATGGAAGTTCGACAAGGTATCTTCGAGTTGACTGATAGTCGCAAGATCAACGGACACTATCTCCACCCTGATACCGTCATCCTTGGTGCTGTCAACGGTGGCGAACACGGTAGCCAATACCAAGTTGGCGAGTTTGATCCTGCTGAGTTGGATCGATGGACAGTATTCGATCTTGAACCTACCGTTGAGGACTTCTTGCACTGGAGCAAGGGCAAAGTTGACGATATGGTTTGGGACTTTATCAACCAGAACCATAAGCACCTATTGCATGAGGATGACTATGAGCCTAACAAGGTTTATCCTACTCCCCGATCTTGGGTACGGTTCAACGATTGTGTTGTTGAGGGCGATCTATTGAACGCCACCGACGCCGCGTCAGGCGCGATCCTTTTCAATCTTGCTCAGGCTTTCGTTGGACTTGAAGGCGCGGTTGCTTTTACTGACTTCCGCAAGACTTACGAAAGGCAAGTAACCATCGAGCATATCATCGATGACGGTGCGCTCGAAAAGGTTGCTGATTGGGGTATCAACGAGCATACCGCTATGGTGGAAAAGTTTGAAGCAAAGGACATTTTGGCAGAACGCCTAACAGGTGATCAGATCCAAAACCTTGTTGATTACTTCGCAATCTTGCCAAGTGAGCCCGCAATGAAACTGTGGATCTTGATCGGCAAGGATACCGCCAACCAAGACAATATGGTTGAAATCCACCAATCCACTACATCGGACGGTGATCCAGTTTCAACCTTGCTTGTCAAGATGTACGAGGGCTAATAGCCCAATGGGGGGCAGTCGCAGAGTAGCGACACCCCCCAATTTTTTTTGAATAACTTTGAATAAAACACTAAACCTAATCGTATTATATATGTAACCGAGAACACGGAGGGGCTTTATGGCTTCTGATTTATACACCGTCAAAACCCGCGATGAAGCAATCGCAGAGTTTGAAAACTTTATTCTTCCAGTCATCAAACGCCAGTACGAAACCGATGGTGTTCCAGACTATACAGCACGATCCGAGGCGTGGAATGATTACGTCGATGGACTTCACGAAAACCAAGAGATTAGCACTTGGCAATACGAGAAGTGGGATCACCCTGACTGTAACTATGCACCGTGGGAGCGATAGTATGACTATGAGTACCTTTGAGGCAGTGCGACTAATCGAGGAAACCCCCGAAGTCACAGAAGAACAGTATATTGAAGCATTCCAATCTTTGATCGATAGCGGAGTTGTATGGCAACTTCAGGGATGGTACGGCAGAACAGCACGCGGCTTGATCGATGGCGGATTTTGCACAACCAGAAACCAGCAAGCCCACAAAAAAAATCCAAAGTTTCTTGAATAAAACACTAACCCCGATCGTATAACTAATGAACAGCAAATAGGAGTTCAAATGATCACTTCAAACGAAAATGTTGCCCGTCGATGGAGCAACGGACAGACAGCCCGGAACCACAACAATGTATTCACTACTGACGGGCAAAACCTTTTCTCGTACAATCTGTTGATTGGGTTCACTACTCCAGAGGGGCGCAAGGTGCTTCTCGATTACACCGCTCGCACGGGTAACTTCCGCTCGATGACTACCAGCGGCAAGCACATTTCGCCCACTCGTCGGTTCGCAGATGACACGCTCAATCCGTCCGTTGTGCAGAACCTTGACACCATCAATGGGGGGCGTCCGTTTTAGAGCGCAGCAATCCGCGCTATTTTTTCCTTGTGGTTGAGGATAAGGTAGGTTTTAGGGGGTTTTTCCTACGGTTGAAAATAAACCCCCTTTTTTTTTGAATAATCTCAACCGCTCAATCGTACTATATACACAAGGAGGGCACACAATGCCATACAGCGACAACCGAGTTCTTATGCGTCCTAATAGCAATATTGCTTACAAGACACTAAACTCTTTTACTCTTTACGGACTTATGGGCAGGTATGCAGAAAAAGGCGAATGGCTTATGTATACTTACCTCAAAAACATTCTCAGGGAACGGGGGTATTTAGGATGAACCTTTTTGCATATATCGACAGTTACGAAAAAGCCCTTGTCTTTTGGTTTTCCTTTGTTGGATTGGGCTTCGCTTCAATCGTTATTGGATTGAAACTCGGAAACTTTTTGAATAATCTTTCAACCTCAATCGTATAATCTATGAACCACCAAACAAGGGAGCAAAAATGATTGCACTTCTCGCTTTCGCACTTCTCGTCTTTCTACCACTCTTTGCGGTAGGTGAAGCAACTCACAAGTTGGTAAAGGCAAACCGATGATTGCCTTTACGCTTCTCATGGCAGCACTCACAGCCACAGTATCGCTTTTTATTATTCTTTCAACCAACCTCTAAACCCAATCACTCGGAGCATCACTATGCAAAACCAAAATCTCGCCTTTATCGTTTTTCTCACAATCTTCTCAGTCCTTGGCGGTGGTGTCGCTTGCGTTGCACACACAAGCCCACAATCACCGTCTAACAGCGTTTTGGACGCTATCCAGTCCATTGACGCCCTCTACGCTCAAAGCGTGCCACAGGGCGTTGTGACAGTCGTTCACTCGGAAGTCGAGATCAATGGCGTAACCAATGGCTAAAAAGATTTGAGAAACTTTGAATAAAACTCTATCCCCAATCGTCTAATAGATAACAAGAGGGAAACAATGCCACACACTTTTCGATTTGAACTTGCCAGCACCAATATGTTGCATTGGCTTTTGAGTATCACCACTTGCTCGCACTTCCAAGCGCAGTGCAAGGCAGAGATTGCGAGGCGAAGAACAGCGCAGTAAAAAAAAGATTGAATAAAACTTGAAGCCCAATCGTATAATAAGAGAACAGAGGGGGAAACATTGAAAACGCTTGACTAAGGACGCAGAGGGCACAGCAGAGCGAGTAGCCGTCCGAATAAATAATCTGCTATGACAAAAACACTAAACCCCAATCATACCCGAAACCCAAACAGCAGAACAGCGAGAGGTTCAGCAGATAATGAAAATCCCCTAATACATAGTGCCGGTAACTGCGGCGGGCTTGGATAAGTCGCAGAGTAGTTTAGAAAGCAACCCTATCATCGCAGAGCGAGAGAGAAAAGAAAATGAAAGATGGCAAATAAGGGCTAAGTAAGCCAAGGGGGAGCCGAGCCCGCATCAAAGATCCCCC
>CEUJ01181731.1_pt1 | contig 33176 bp, 30 predicted proteins | sample 361531 | NCBI WGS metagenome assembly CEUJ01 (sample SAMEA2622842, study PRJEB7988) | marine metagenome | biome: marine biome (ENVO:00000447); feature: marine epipelagic mixed layer (ENVO:xxxxxxxxx); material: "saline water (ENVO:00002010), including plankton (ENVO:xxxxxxxx)" | depth 140 m | reverse complement strand
GTCATGTTAATAGTACAGGTGAAATAAAGTCATTTAAATTATTAAGTACAGCGGGGGCATACTGGAGAGGCGACGAAAATAATACAATGCTTCAAAGAATTTATGGTACTGCATGGGAGTCAAAAGAAGCCCTAAAAGAATATATTAATCGAATAGAAGAAGCTGAAAAAAGGGATCATAGAAAACTTGGAAAATCTCTAAATTTATTCTTTTTTGACCCTATTGCCCCAGCAAGTCCATTTTTTTTGCCAAATGGAACAATTATCTTGAGTGAGCTAGAAAAATATGTAAAAGATCTGTATAAATTATACGACTATAAAGAAGTAATCACGCCTCAAATTTTTAATACTGAATTATGGAAAAGATCTGGGCACTACGAAAATTATCTAGAAAATATGTTTTTTGTTTCTATTGACCAGAAAGAATTTGGTGTGAAACCTATGAATTGTCCAGCTGCGGCTTTAGTGTATGCTTCGGAGATTCATAGTTATAGAGATCTTCCTCTAAGACTTGCTGATTTTGGTAGATTGCATCGTAATGAGAGATCTGGTGTTACTCATGGATTAACTCGTGTTAGGTCTTTTTCTCAAGATGACGCACACATTTTTTGTAAATTTGATCAAATTGAAGCCGAAATTGAAAATTTCCTACATATGCTAAATGAATCGTACAAGACTTTCAAGTTTGATAATATTAGATTTGAACTTTCTCTCAGACCTGAAAAGAGAGTTGGTGATGAAAATACTTGGAACGAGTCTGAAAAAATCCTAAAAAACATCTTAGATAAAAACAATTATAAATATAGTATGCAGTCAGGAGAAGGTGCTTTCTACGGACCAAAAATTGATGCTTTTGTTCCCGATGCTATTGGACGAGAATGGCAACTAGGTACTGTTCAATTAGACTTTTCCTTACCGGAACGCTTTAGTCTAGAATATATTGAAGAAGATGGATCTAGACAAAAACCAGTGGTGATTCACAGAGCAATGTTAGGATCTTTAGAGAGATTTTTAGGAGTGTTAATAGAACATTTATCGGGTAATTTTCCTACTTGGCTTTCACCTGTACAAGCAATAATAATACCAATAACTGATAAACATTTAGACTATTCATATGATATTTATAAACAATTTAAGTCAAAAAATATTAGGATAGAGGTTGATGAATCAAACGAGCGAATGAATGCAAAAATAAGAAATGCTCAACTAAGAAAAATTCCTTATATGTTTATTATTGGAGATAACGAGATATCTTCAAAAACCGTATCAGTTAGAACAAGAAATGGAAAAGAAACTAGTTCCATTAGTAGAGAAGATATTTTAGAACAGGTAAATTCGGAAATTTTAAACAGATTTTGATGTTTACAATTTTATTATTTGAAATTACTTTAATATAAAGAAGGTAATTATGGATAAAGAAGTAACACTACATAGAGGTCTACAGGGAGTATATTTTGATAGAAGTGAAACCACTTTTATTGATGGAAAAGAAGGAGTCCTTGAATATAGAGGGTACAATATTAATGATTTAGCTGAACATTCTTCCTTTGAAGAGACATCATATTTACTAATTTATGGCAAACTTCCAAACAAGGAAGAATTATCTGAATTTGATGCAATGTTAAAATCATACAGAAAGTTACCTGAAGAGATATTTGATGTAATCAATGTAGTAAAAGATTCTCATCCAATGGATGCTCTTAGAACAACAGTTTCTGCTCTTTCTTCTTTCGACGAAGATAGAAATGATAATTCTGAAGAAGCTACAATTCGAAAAGGTATACGATTAACCTCTCAGGTGGCTACAATTGTAATGGCTCACCATAATATTCGTAATGGCAAAGAACCCATAGACCCCAGCGATAATTTAAACCATGCAGGCAATTTTTTATATATGTTAAATGGAAAAATTCCTGACCAAGATACTATAGATTTAATGGATAAAGATTTTGTACTGCATGCTGATCATGGTTCAAACGCTTCTGCTTTTACTGCTAGAGTTGTTGCTGGTACATCTGCTGATATACATGGAGCAGTTACAGCAGGAATCGCTGCTTTATCTGGCCCATCTCATGGAGGGGCTGCTGAAAATGTTATGCAAATGGCAAAAGATATTGGAAAACCTGAAAATGCAGAAAATTATGTAAAGAATCTTTTAGCAAATCGAGAAAGAGTTATGGGTTTTGGTCATAGGGTATATAAAGCTGAAGATCCTCGAGCGGGGCATCTTAGGGAAGGTGTAAGGAAATTAAGCCACCAAATGGGTGAGCCAGAGTGGTATCAAATTTTAGAAAAAGTTGTAGAAGCTATGAGTCCTTATGCAAGAAGAGGAATACATGTAAATGTAGATTTTTTTGCTGGAGTAATATACTACCTTAATGGAATTCCACAAGATTTATTTGTTCCTATTTTTGCTGTTGGTAGAATACCTGGTTGGACTATTCAAGTAGTTGAACAATTTAGGCACAATATATTAATCAGGCCTTTATTGCAATATACTGGAAACAGGAAACAGGGTTATATTCCGATTTCAGATCGGTAAAATTGTATAATGAATTCATTAGAAGAATTAATTCTAAAAAGAATTAAGACTAATGGCCCAATTACTTTTTCTTCTTTTATGAGTTCAGTTTTATATGATGAAAATTTTGGTTACTATTCAGGAAAAACAAATAATCATCCATTAGGAATATATGGTGATTACTACACCAGCCCTTTAGTTCACCCCGCATTTGCATCTTTATTAGCCATAAATATTTATCATCTATGGAAAGCCATCAACGAACCAGGAGAATTTATTATTGTTGAAATAGGTGCAGGTAATGGATATTTGTATAGAGAAATAATTTCCTTCTATAAAAAAAATATCCCGAGTTTTTTAAATGTAGTAACTTATTATCCAGTAGATGTATTTTCAGATAAATCTAAAGATATTTATGATATAAAGGAAGTTCCTAAAGGAATTACAGGATGTATAATATCTAACGAATTAATTGATGCTTTTCCAGTTAATAGGTTTATTTTTAAAGATAAAAAAATCAAAGAAATATATGTCGATTATGATTATAAAAATAATACTTTTATCGATAAAATAAATCACGTAAGCGAACCAGAAATAGCCAGTAGAGTTTCTCCTTTTACAAAGAATTTTGATGATGGTTATAAAGGAGAAGTAAATTTAGGAATAGGTTATTGGGCTGATATTATTTCTTCTATAATAAATTCTGGTTTTGTTATAACTATTGATTATGGTTATGAAAGAGATGAACTGTACTCTACTAAAAACAATCGAGGTTCATTACGATCTTACTTTCAACATAGTTTATCATCTAACCATTATTCTAATATTGGTCGTCAAGATATAACTTCTCATGTAGATTTCACAACAGTTAATCACTCATTGGCGGTTAATGGCTTTGAAAAATTATTTTACATTACTCAGAAAAAATTTCTTGAATATTTAGGTTTAGAATTTTTTATTAGGGGATTAAATCAATCGTACAAAAATAATGAAATATCAAATAATTCTTTTAATAAACAAATCTATGCTATTAATCTATTAGTTGATAAAAATGGGCTAGGTAATTTTCACGTATCTATTCATTCGAAAAATATTTCAAAAGATCAAAAAAATATTGTTAAGAATCAACATATCGCTTATGATAAAAGTATGATTTATTTAGAACAAGATTCGGATTTAATTTATCCTGATCTAAGAAATTCAGCTATCTCATTTGGTAGCGAAAATAAAGAGACCCAAACATGGAAAGACATTTTTGAAATTAAGTAATTAGGAGTTATTTTGCTGTATACCAGCTTGTATAAAAATCATAAAAATTTGGATGCAAAATTAGTAGAATTTAATGGATTTATGATGCCATTAAATTATAAGGATGGAATCGTATCCGAAGTTATTTCTGTTAGAAAAAATGTTGGAATGTTTGATGTTTCTCACATGGGTAGAATAATTATTGGAGGAAAAGATTCAAAAAAAATCATATCAAAATTTTTAAGTATTGATTTAGATGATTTTGATATAGGAAAATCAAAGTATACAATTTTTTTAAATAAAGAGTGCCAGATTGTAGACGACTTAATTATTTCGAATCTGGATGGTAATACTTTTCTTTTAGTAGTAAATGCTTCTAATCGAAGTAAAGTTATAAAAACAATTTCTTCTAATATTGATTATGGATCTGATATTCAAATAATTGATGATACGAGTATCACTTCTATGATTGCTGTTCAAGGACCCAAATCCTCAGAAATATTACCTATCTTAAAAACTATAGATAAGTATCAGATAAAAAAAACTTTTATAGATAAATACGAAGTTACTATATCAACAACGGGATATACTGGTGAAGAAGGTGGTGAAATAATTTGTTCTAATGCGGACGCGCCTCATATTTGGAATTTATTGTATGAAAAAAAAGTAAATCCTTGTGGATTAGGGGCAAGGGATGTATTAAGATTAGAGGTAAGTTTACCTTTATATGGGAATGAGTTAAATTTAGAAACTAATCCTTTTGAGGTGAATTTAGGTAGATTTATAGACTTTTCAAATAAAGATTTGTTATCTTATGAAAAACTTTATTCTTTATCAAAAAAAAAATTAAGAAAAAAACTAGTAAGTTTTAAAATGACTTCCAAGGCAATCCCTAGGAAAGATTATAAAATTTACGATCGAGAGAAAATTATTGGTTTTGTAACTTCTGGTACTTTTTCTAGTAATTTAGGTTTAGGAATTGGATTGGGATTTATATGTGACGGTAGTACAAAGATTGGTAGAAAAATTTCAATTGATATTAGAGGAAAAACCCAAAGTGCAGAAATAGCAAAAAGAAGGTTTGTTTAAGAAGGTAAAATATGTATCCAGAGGAAATTAAATATACTAAAGATCATGAATGGGTTAGGGTAAATAAAGATGTTGCCGAGATAGGTATTACAGTTTTTGCAGAACAATTACTAGGGGATGTAGTCTTTGTAGATCTGCCAGATATAGGTGAAGATTTAGTACAGTTTTCAAAGTTCGGTGAAATAGAATCTGTTAAAGCTGTTAGTGATTTGTTTGCTCCAATTAGTGGAGAAATTATAGAAAAAAATATTGATATCGATAAATTTCCTGAAACTGTTAATAATGATCCTTTTCATAAAGGTTGGCTTTTACGGGTAAAGATTAAGGATAATTCCGAATTAGAAAAATTATTAAACCTCAAAGACTATGAAAAATTAATAGATGAAAAATAAATCAAGCAATAATTTTCCATATATACCGAATACTGATACTGAAAAACAACTTATGCTAGATGCAATAGGTGTAAGTAATTTTGTTGATTTAGTTAAGGAAATTCCCACTAAATATATAAACCCAGAAATCGATATACCTGAAGATTTATCAGAGCAAGATCTAGTTAAGTTGTTAGAGAGTATTTCTAGCAAAAACCGTTCAATAGCAAGTTTTGATGCATCTTTTTTAGGTGCTGGAGTTTACGACCATTATGTTCCTTCAATAGTAAAATCTATTGTTCAAAGAGGAGAATTTGTTACTGCATATACACCTTATCAACCTGAAGTTTCACAAGGAACATTACAGGTCGGATTCGAATTTCAAACGTTTATTTCTGAAATTACAGGTATGGATGTTTCCAATTCTGGTATGTATGATGGCCCAACTGCTTTTGCAGAAGCTTGTTTGATGGCTGTAAGAATAAAAAGAAATAAAAATATTGGCGTGTTACATTCTGTTGATGAAAAATTAGTCGATGTACTTAAGTCTTATACAATGTTTCAAGATGTAAATATTATAAAAATTGAAAAAGATCAATTAGGTAAAGACGACTTAAATTTATCATGTTTAGCATTTCAAAATCCAAATAGTGTTGGAGAAATCGAAGATATAAAAAAAATAACTGAGTTAGCTCACAAAAATAATATTTTAGCCATTGCTCATGTAAGCCCAATTTATCATGGGATGTATGAATCTCCTGGAAAATACGGTATAGATATTGTAACTGCCGAAGGGCAAAGTTTAGGCGTTCCAACTTCTTTTGGAGGGCCATTTATTGGATTATTTGCATCAAAAAAAGAATATATACGGCATATGCCGGGTCGAATAATCGGTAAAACAAAGGACAAAGATAATAATGATGCTTTTGTGCTTACATTACAAACAAGAGAGCAACATATAAGAAGAGAAAATGCAACATCCAATATATGTACTAGCACTCAATTAATATCACTAATTGTCACGGTTTACTTAGCTACATTAGGAAAGCATGGATTTAATGAACTAGCTCATTTATGCTATCAAAAAGCTCATTATGCAGCATCTGAAATATCAAAAATTAAAGGCTTTGAAATCTATAATAAAAAATTCTTTAATGAATTTGTTATTATATGTCCCGACTATCCAAGAAATATTAATAATTTCTTATTAGAAAATAATATATTGGGGGGGAAGGATGTTTCAAAAAAAATACATAATGGATTAATGATTGCTGTTACGGAAAAAAACTCAAAACATCAAATTGATAGGTTAATTAATTGCTTAGGAAATTATAAATGTTAAAAAATCATAACAACAATACTAAATTATTATTAGATATATCAAATGAAGGTAGAAGAGCATTCACTTTACCTGAGTGCGATGTTCCCTCACAAGAAATTACGGATAAAAATAATTTGATTAGTAACATAAATTTGCCAGAGGTTTCTCAGTTAGATCTTGTCAGATACTTTACTAATTTGAGCCAAAAAAATTTTTCTATTGATACGAACTTTTACCCTTTAGGTTCATGTACTATGAAATATAATCCTAAAGTTAATGACCAGATAGCAAGTCTTGATGGCTTTAGTGGTATTCATCCATACCAACCACAAGAAACAGTACAAGGTGCAATAGAATTATTGTATGACTTACAAAAATTATTAGGAAAAGTTACGGGTTTAGAAGGAGTATCATTATCACCTTTGGCTGGAGCACAAGGTGAATATTCAGGTCTGTTAATTGCTAGAATGTTTCATGAAAGTAATGGAGATTCAAAAAGAAATATAGCTCTTGTTCCCGATTCAGCTCATGGTACAAATCCTGCGTCGGCAAAAATGGCTGGTCTTGAAGTGGTCACGGTAAAATCTGACGAAGAAGGAAATATAGATATTGAAAACTTGAAAGAACTAGCAAATGAGAAAACTGCAGTATTTATGATAACCATTCCTAGTACTCTGGGAATTTTTGAGCCAAATATTTTAGAAATCACCAAGATAATCCATGAAAATGGTGGATTAGTTTACGCTGATGGTGCGAACTTAAATGCTTTACTAGGGCTAGTTAAGTTATCTGATCTTGGAGTTGATATATGTCACTCTAATCTTCATAAAACTTTTTCTACACCTCATGGTGGTGGCGGACCAGGCTCAGGTCCAGTAATGGTAAATAGTAAACTCAAAAAATTTCTTCCTTATCCAGTAGCAGAAAAAAACAATAATGATTATAACTTGATTAAACCTGAAAATTCCATTGGTATAATTAATGGATTTTATGGTTCATTTTTAATTGCTGTTAGAGCTTATTCTTATATTAGGTCATTAGGGAAAAATGGGATTAAATCTATTTCAGAAAATGCAATAATCAATGCTAACTATATTCAATCTCAACTGAAAGATTTCTATGAAGTTTTTTCAGATAGATATTGCATGCATGAAACTGTAATTTCTGCAAAAAAACAGAAAAAAAATGGAATCTCAGCATTGGATATTGCAAAAAGGTTACTCGATTATGGAGTCCATGCTCCTACAATGTATTTTCCTCTAATTGTTGAAGAAGCATTAATGATTGAACCAACAGAATCAGAGACAAAAGAAACTTTGGATAATTTTATTTCCATAATGTTGAAAATTCATGATGAGGTAACAAATTCTCCTGAAGTTGTTAAGAATGCCCCACATAATGTTTTTCATAAAAGATTAGATGAAGCATTAGCTGCAAGAAATCCCATATTAAAATGGAAAAAATAAAAATTTTATTTTATACTTTAGTTACTAATTAAATAATATTTTAGGAGTAAAAATTTGGCTAGACATACTAAGATGAAAGTTCTTAATAGTATCAATGACATAGGTGTAGTTCCTGTATTTTATAATGGCGATATTGAGGTGCTGAAAAATGTCGCAAATTCCTGCGCAGAAGGTGGTATATTATTACTTGAGTTTACAAATAGAGGAGATCATGCCTGGGAAGTTTTTTCTGAATTAGAAAAATTTTGTAGTAAAAACTTACCGAAAGTTATTTTAGGGGCAGGATCAATAGTTGATGCTGGTACTGCCTCTATGTATATTTCATCTGGCGCTAATTTTATAGTAGGTCCGGTAACAAATTTTGAAGTTGCAAAGGTATGTAATAGAAGAAGAATTCCTTATATGCCTGGTTGTGGAACAGCTTCTGAAATTTCTAACGCTCAAGAACAAGGCGCCGATATTGTAAAAATTTTTCCAGGTAGTGCTGTTGGTGGACCAGGTTTTGTAAAAGATGTATTGGGACCAATGCCTTGGTCAGAAATTATGCCAACAGGAGGAGTTGATATAACAGAAGAATCTCTAAAACCTTGGTTTGACTCTGGCGTTGTTGCTGTAGGTATGGGATCAAAATTTATATCTAGTGATATTATCAAAGATAAAAACTGGGACTTATTAAAAGAAAGAAGTTTGTCGGTTTCCAAACTCGTTAAGAGATTAAAACAGAAGAAAGGCTAAATATGTCAAATATTGTTACTTTTGGAGAAATTATGTTGCGATTGGCAACTCAACGAAGAGAGAGGTTTACTCAAGCAAGAGAATTTGAAGTAACTTATGGCGGAGGAGAATGTAATGTTGCTGTTACTTTATCAAATTTCGGATTAGACGCAACTTTTGTGTCAGCTATACCAGATAATGATATAGGACAATCTTGTATAAATTATATTAGGCAATTTGGCGTAGATACTTCAAAAATTTTAAGACAGGGTAAAAGGCTCGGTATATATTTTCTTGAGTCAGGTGCATCAATGAGAGCTTCGAAAGTTGTATACGATAGAGCATCATCTGCTATTTCAGAAATACAATCAAATCAATTTAATTGGGAAGAAATTTTTGATGGAAAATCATGGTTTCATTTTACAGGTATTACACCAGCAATTTCATCTACTGCTTCTAATGAATGTATGGTTGCTGCAAAAATAGCAAAAAAAATGGGACTAACGGTTAGTGCAGATATGAATTATAGAAAAAATTTATGGACCCCAGAAGAAGCACAAAAAACAATGATTCCTTTGATGGAGTACGTAGATGTTGCAATTGGTAATGAAGAGGATGCTGAAAAATGTTTAGGAATTGCTGCTGAAGGAGTTGATGTTACGGCAGGTGAAATTGATGCAAATGCTTATGAATCTGTTGTTAAAAATTTAGTTTCTAAGTATGGGTTTAAAAAAGTTGCTATAACACTACGTGAAAGCCATTCTGCGGATGACAATGATTGGAGTGCTATATATTTTGATGGTACAGATATTCTTATAGGTAAGAAATATCCAGTAAGAATAGTTGATAGAGTTGGAGGGGGAGATGCTTTTTGTGGTGGTATGATTTATGGACTTAATAGAGATGACTGGTCTTCACGCGAAGTGCTAGATTTCGCTGTTGCTTCATCAGCAGTTTCTCATACATTTCATGGTGATTTTAATCTTGTTTCTTTGAAAGAAGTACTTTCAGTAGCCGGAGGTGATATATCTGGTAGAGTTCAAAGGTAATTAAAAACTTTTATATAATTTACTTTTTTCTAGATTGATAACTTGAAAATTTACTCCAGATTTTTCAGCTGTGGATTTTCCTTCTTCAAGAACAAGCCATGTTCCATTATCTGAAATAGATTTTCCATTTATCATTATAACTTTTCCTGCAACTATTGACATACATGCCTTATTTATTTTTGGATCAATGATAGTAATGTCTGCATCAGCTCCCTCGGACAAATGACCTTTATTTTCCAGTCCAAGCATTTTTGAAGGAGAATAACTAAGTTTAATTACTGCATCTTTTAGGCTAAGGGCTCCAAAATTAACTAGAGCCATTGTTTTTTCTATTGCAACATTTCTGGGTATATATCCTCCATCTGTGGATATAGCATCAACTACAAAATCATTGCTATTTTCATATTTTTCTGTTGATAGTCTAAATGCACTAGATGGAGGATTTACTGGAAAACTTAGGCTTGCATTAGTTAAGGATTTTTCCCATAATTTAACTGCTTCATCTCCGTGAACTAATACATTACGATTATTCTTAACTGTCAATGCAGAACCGTATCCCTCAGATAAAGCTTTGCGTAATCCGTTTTCATTAGGTTCATATCCGCCTAGAATAAGACAATTTTGTGCAACGTTATATACAAGATTACCATTTTCATCACATAGTCCGTTAGTTCCATTTATTTTAGACATATAAGCTTCGGTTACCCAATGGTTTTTCATTTTTTTTATTATGGATAAAGCTTCATCAACTTCTTTTTCTTCTTTATTTACCAATCCTCTAGTATATGAGTTTATATGTGCTACGTGAAGCCTTCCATTATCTGTAGAATCAGGTACTTCTCTTAGACCTATTAAGTCACTTCCTGCAGTTTTTGAACCAACATGATAAGCAACCCAAGATAATTGCTCATTAGCTTCCTTGATTACCCTGCTATTTGCATCAACGCTAAATGGAAAATACCCTCCCAGGATCTTAACTCCAATTCCTCCTCTTTTTTTTACATCAAAAATTGTATCTCTTAGAGTAATGTTGTCTGGGTCGTCTTTATTTATAGTTTTATGAGGAACTAGCCCCATGATTGTGGCTACATTTAAACCAGCTCCATTATTTTTCATACCTTCAAGCATAATATCTGGTTCTCCTGCTAAATCTAAGGCTGTAGTTGTTCCAGACTCAGCAAGCATTTTGTGACCATAATCAGTATTGATGTTATCGTTGAATACTGCAGAAAGATGTGCATGAGTATCGATGTGGCCTGGCATAAGAATTTTATTTTCTTGATTAATTATTTCAGGACTTCTTGAAGTTTGAATATTCTTCTCTATTTCATAAATTTTTCCGTGCTTAATGCCGATATCTAATTTTTCATCAATGTTATTTTTTGGATCAATTACTCTTGAATTTTTTATAATTAAATCTAAATTTTTATTCATGGATTCTTTCTAATCATTTATAATATTGCTATGAAAAAATTTTACTATTTAATTTTTATTATAATACTAATTAATTTATCAAGTACTTTGTTTGCGCAGGAAAGTAATTCACTTCCGGGTTATAAGTATCTTGGTAAATATGATTCAAATCCACACGAAGTTGAAATATATATAACCCCTAGTGATCCCAAAATTGGAATAATAAGACTTGCAGCTAAAATAAAACATTTGGATGATAAAATTCATATTAAAAATGCTAAAGTATCTATCTATTTAACCAGTAAAGATTCAGGTACTAAGTTATATAATTTAGCATTAAACTCACCTAATGATTATGTTCATTATTTATCTCAATTTGAACTAGAAGAATCAGGTGAATGGGTGATTGACATAGAAATAGAAAGTGAAAAAGGTAAAAGTTTAACTATACTTGATTTTATTGTTTCTGATGAGGTACGTGCTGGATATAATAATATTTGGGGGACTATACTTTTTTTACTTGTTTGTGTATCATTTTTGACAGGAATTTTTTGGCTAAGAATTAGTTCAAACAGAATTAAGAAAAGACAAAATTAATAGTCTTTTAAGCCCCCATCATAAAATATTAAAGGGTCTCTTTCATAATGCTTTGGTGGATAATGTTTAAATGCTTCCTCATTTAAATTTACACCAATTCCCGGTTTATTTGGTATTTCAAGATATCCACCTATACGCTTAATTGGTTCATCAACCAAATCTTTTTTTATGCCTAAATTATCATCATACGGATATTCTTGTACAGGTATATTATGAACAGAGGCATCAATTTGAATACACGATGCAGTAAGAATACAACTTAAGGGATTGTGTGGAACAACTCCAGCATAAAAAGCTTCAGCCATATTTGATATTTTTTTTACGTTTGTAATTCCACCTGCTAGAGATAGATCAGGCCTGATATAGCTAGCGCCTTGATTAACTAATAGATCCTTAAATTGATATAAAGTATATAATCTTTCTCCCATTGCTATTGGAATAGGCTGCTGACTTGCAACTAATTTCCACTGTTCCATATTTTCTGGTTCAATTGGATCTTCAAAAAAATATAAATTTAAGTCTCTAAGAGCATTGCCAATAGCTACAGCTTCGGGAGGGGTAAGTCTATTTACAACATCTATCATAATATCAACATCAGGACCTACAGCTTTTCTAACCGCTTCAACTCTTTCGTAAGCATGTCTTTGCATTGATGTGAAACTCATTTGCTCTAATCCGGATCCTTCAGCAAAACTTTTTGACCCAAAACTTCCAAATGGGTATAATCTGACGGCAGTAAAGCCTTCTTCAATTTTTTTTTCTGCATCTTCAGCTAGCTCTTCTTTACTAACACCTTGTAAATGTGTGTATAACCTTACCTTGTCTCTTACTTTACCTCCAAGTAGTTCGTATACAGGTTTATTGTAAGCTTTGCCCTTAATATCCCATAGAGCAATATCTATGGCACCCATAGCAGCCATCATGTCAGAACCGCCTCTAAAAATTTGCCTTCTAAACATGTGTTGCCAATGTTTTTCTATTTCTAAAGGATTTTTATTTATTAAATACTCTTCACAATACTTTACCCCTGCCATTGAAACAAAAGGTGTTCCGCTCGTTCCAGATGCAGGATGTATCTCTCCATAACCAACTATATTTTCATCTGTAGTGATTTTTACATAATTGTATCTATCGCCTGAAAGTGTTTTTATTTCTTTAATTTTCATCTTATTTCTTATTTTGCTACTTAAATTTTTCTTAAATATAACTTAGTATATTATAAAAAACAAACTTAATATTTATGAATGATGTATGGATAAATATAAACTCACTAGAATTTAACTCTATCGTGGTTAATTCTAATACAGAATGGACACATCTAAAAATATCAGACAATTCTAATATTTTCGGTGAAGGTGAAATTAGCCACACGCAACTATCAAGAAATGTTTCACCAATAGTAGCGAAGTTAGCTAATAATCTCAGAGGGAAAAAAGTATATTCTGATTATGATGTAATTACTGAAAATAATTTATCTGTAGAAGGTATAGAATCTGATCAGTTATTAGCTACTGCTGTAAGCGGACTGCGCTGTGCAATTACTGATGCGCTATCAAAGCAGTCAAAACTGAAGATGTATGAATATATATTATATAAATTTGGAGAAAAAAATATTTCTAGTAATAGGGTACAGTTATACGCAAACATAAATAGATCTTTACTATTAGACAAAAAAACTAAACAAAACTTTAATCCCGTCTTACAGGAAGTGTTGGATAGATCTCCAGAATCTTTTTCAAAGATGGCCAAGTTTGTAAAGGATCAAGGATTCAAGACATTAAAGTGCGCGCCATTCGATGAATGTAAGTCGCCATTTAGTACGCCTGGATTGCCAAAAGAAGCTAAAATTGGGCTAAGTAGAATCAGTAGTGTTATAGAATCAATTGGAGATTCAACTTTACTTGTAGATTGTCACTCAAGATTTGATAATCAATCAGCATATGATCTTCTTTACGAATTAACAGATAGAGGAGTTGGTTGGTATGAAGAACCTATTGATCCAATAGAATATCCTTCAGATATAAGAAGAATAAAAGGACAATCAACAATTCCTATTGCAGGGGCAGAGCATGGTTATGGACTACAACTTTTTGAAAAATTCATAGATGATGATACTCTTGATGTTGTAATGCCAGATATAAAGTTTTGTGGTGGCCCAATAGAAGCTTTTCTTATTGGAAAAACCTTAGAGTCAAAAAAAGAAAAATCTGTTTCGATGCATTGTCCGTCTGGGCCTTTATCTTTACTTGCATCTGCTCATTCAACTTTAGCATTCAATAATACTTTACCATTAGAGCATGCAGTGTATGAAATAGACTGGAGGAAAGAGGTCCTTTTTCCTAATGAAAATATAATTGGAGATATGTTCGTGATTCCAGATGGCTATGGATTAGGAGCACAAGTTGATCCATTAATTGTTCATAAGCATGGCGATTTTTGGACAGAATAAAATAATTTTTAGCAATATATATAAAAGGAGTTATAGTGAAATGAAAAATAATAATGAAAGGGTTGCATACTTCAATGGAAAGATAGTTCCAGAATCTGAAGTAATGATTCCTTTTAGAGACAGAAGTTTTAAGTATGGTGATGGTGTTTTTGATATGACAAGAACTTTTGGCCATAAAATATTTAAGTTAGAAGAGCATATTGATAGGTTCTATGACTCTCTAAGTTATGTAAAAATAGACCCTGGAATAAATAAAAATGAAATGATTGATCAAACTATGAATGTGTTAAATGCAAACTTGCCATTAATAGATGAAAATGATGACTATTGGGTTGGTCAAAGAGTTTCTAGGGGTGTTGATTTTGTCGGAGGAGATATGTGGGAAACAGATGGAGGTCCAAACTTAATTATTGAATGTATGCCTTTACCGCTAAAACCAAGAGCTAAACTTTATAAAGAAGGAATGGATGTGATTATTCCTTCTGTTAGAAGGGTTCCCATTGAATCATTAAGTCCAAGAGTTAAGACACATAATTACTTAAATCTGATAATGGGGGATCTTGAAGCTAAAGCACAGAATCCAGATGCATGGGCAATTTTACTTGATAATAGGGGTTTTATAACAGAAGGTATAGGGTCTAACTTTTTTTCAGTGAAAAATGGTATCATTTATACTCCATCTGAACAGTATGTTTTGGGAGGTATTTCTCGAGAAACTACCATCGAACTTGCTAAAAAATTAGATATTCCTTTAGTAATTAAGGATATTGATATCTATGATGCCTTGACTGCAGATGAAATTTTTCTTACATCAACTTCATTATGTATTTGTGGTGTTTCTACAATACAAGGTAGAAAAGTAGGTTCAGGAAAAACGCCTGGTCAAATAACAAAAGCACTCATGGACGCCTATGTTGATTTTGTTGATTATGATTGGATTGGACAATACTTGAGACACCTCGATTAAGTGATTATTTTTGAAAAAAGATTCTAGAAAAATCCTTGATAAGAGAGCGGCTTCATTAGCACTATTTTTATCAATATTATGGTCAGGAAATCCTGTAGGAACTAAGCTGGGATTGCTAGATACAACACCTCTTCGTTTAGGTTGGATGAGATTTTTGGCTGGTGGAGTGGTTGTGCTAATTTATTCTTTGTTCACAAAAAAATCATTTAAATTAAAAAGGCATGAATATCTACCACTTTTTGTTTTAGGTATTTTATTTTCTGTACAATTGATTTTTCTTAATGTTGGACAAAACTATACACCTGCAAGCCATGCTGTTTTAATTTTTACAACTTATCCATTATGGGCAGGTATAATTGCTCATTTTGTAGTTCCTGGAGATAAATTAACAAAATTTAGAATTCTAGGGGTAATTATTGCTTATTTGGGAATAGTTGTAGTTTTCTTAAATAATCTCTCGGAATCTAGTTATGATTATATATTAGGAGATTTTTTATGTCTTATTTGTGCAATATTATTAGCCATTAGGCAAATATTTATTTCTAATTTAGGGCAAAGTGTATCTCAACATAAAATGCTCGCTTCTCAAGCAATTTTCGGCATAGTAATCTTTATTATTGGTAGTTATATTTTTGAAAATCCTACAAATAGTTTTTTTACTAAAAATATAGTAATCTCAGTAATATATACTGGAGTAATTATTGCCGGATTTGCATTTATGGCTCAACATTGGTTATTAAGAACTTATCTTCCATCTAGAGTAATTTTTATATCCTTAAGCCAACCTATATTTGGAGTTTTATTAAGTTGGATAATTCTTAATGAAGATATTGGATTAGAATTATACATTGGTTCTATATTGGTAATCATCGGATCAGGGATTGCTCAAAAAAAATAAACCATGACAAAAAATTATAAAAAATTCTTTTTTGCTTTTAGATCTTTGAATAATAAAAACTTCCGACATTTATGGTTTGGGCAGGTTTTATCTGCATTTGGAATGCATTCTGATATGATAGCAAGAGCATGGCTTGTATGGACTATAACTGGATCTTCTACAGCTATTGGTTCGGTTTTGCTAGTTAGAGCGGTACCAATGCTTTTCTTAGGTATAGTTGGTGGTGTTGCTGCCGATAGATTTAATAAAAAAAGATTATTATTATTCATACAGTCTTGGTCAGCATTTATGCACCTCATTATGTTTCTCATTCTGTTCTATGGAGACATACAAATGTGGCAAATTTATTTGATTTCTTTTGGATTAGGTACAAGTATGGCTATGAATCAACCTACAAGAACTTCAATTATCCCTTATTTGGTTGATTCAAAAAATTTGGCAAATGCATTATCCTTGAATTCTATAGCTATAAATGGTACAAGATTTATAGGACCTGCATTAATATCTATTTTGATTTATTCTGTAGATATTTGGGCTGCTTATCTTTGTGCTTTTGTATCATATTTATTCGTTATAATTTTTACAACTAAAATTAAATTATCATCTTCTTCTGTAATAAAACAAAAAAGTAATCCTTTAAGACAATTACTTGAAGGATTCATATATATTAAAGACAACAGGGTAGTTTTAGCGGTTGTTTTTTTAGGGTTAGCTCCTTTATCAATTGGGTTTGCACATCAAACATTACTTCCACAACTTGTTGATCAAAAATTTGGCGAAGGTGTAAGGTTTTTAGGACTTATTCAATCTACTGGTGCTATTGGAGGATTACTAGGAGGTTTTTATATTGCTACTAGAAATAGATTAAATAATAAAGGGAGACTGATGCTTATAGTAACTGTTTCTTATGCAGCCAGTCTTTTCGGTTTTGGTATTTCAAGTTTAGAATGGGCTTTATTTATATTAATTATTATTATTGGTTCTAGCCAAACGATTTTTAGATCTTCAAATTCATTAACTATTATTGAATTGTCTCCAGAAAAATTAAGAGGAAGAGTATTATCAATAACTTTGTTAGATAATGCATTATCTCCAGTTTTTGGATTATTAGTGGGCGTAATAGCTGATAATTGGGGAGTGAATATTGGTTACTATATGCTGTCACTTGGATGCTTTGTAATCATATTAATTGTATTGCTGATTTATCCAAGAATAAAAAATATTTCATGAAGATGTAATAAAAGAGTATCAAGTAGACTATTATTAGGGTTCAAAAATTAAAGATTAAATTTATAATCTTATAAATACTATGGAGAAAAAGTTAGACTTATGAAAATCACAGACATAAAAACTTTTCTAATGGAGACGGGGGGAAGAGATTGGGTGTTTTGTAAAGTTGAAACGGACGAAGGGGTTCATGGTTGGGGAGAAGGAACATTAGAACGACATGAAGAATCAGTGGCAGCTGGAATTAATGTTCTAGCTAAAAGATTGATAGGTAATGACCCGACTCAAATTGAAAGAAATTGGCAGATAATGTATCGTCATGGGTTCTGGAGAGGAGGCGTTGTAATGGGGTCTGCTATGGCTGCCATAGATATTGCATTATGGGATATTACAGGAAAAATTAACAATATACCTATATATAAAATGTTAGGTGGTGCTGTAAGAGACAAAGTTAAGGCATATACTCACGCTGCTGATATTAGAGGGGGTAAAAAATTAGTTGATCAAGGTTTTTCAGCTTTTAAGACTGGAGGGTGGACGGCAAATGAGGATAATAAATGGTCTGAAAAAGATGCTGCAGATAATTTACACGAAAAAATTAAGGGTATGAGAAAAGAACTTGGTCCGGATATAGATATAATGATTGATAATCATGGAAGAGTCAGGCCTTCTATAGCGATAAAACAGATAGACGCAGTCGAGGAATTTAACTTACTTTTTTTTGAAGAGCCTGTCCCACCAGAAAATATAAATGCCCTAGAGCAAGTAAGAAATGCGGGACATAGAACAGATATAGCTACCGGTGAAAGATTGTTTTTTAGATGGGGATTTAAGGATATATTAAATAGAAGATTAGTAGATGTTATACAGCCTGATATTGCACATACAGGTGGAATTTCAGAGATAAAAAGGATAGCTTCTATGGCTGAAATTGAGTATATTAAATTTGCACCTCATAACCCTAATGGACCAATAGCTACGGCAGCATCTTTGCATGTCTGTGCAACTGTTCCAAATTTCTTAATACTGGAGACCGCACGAGATATGCCTTGGCATGATAAAGTTCAAACAACCCCTTTAATAATTAATGAAGGGTTCTTTGAATTGCCTGAATCTCCTGGTCTAGGAACAGATATTGATGAATCGGTTTTAGCAATGAAACCATTTAATCCAAATAAAAATAATGAAAGATATTCAGGTTCTTGGAACCTTGATGATAATGCAGTTGCGGATGTATAAATTATGAATATTAGAGCTTGTTTATTCGATTTAGACGACACATTAATCGATCGTGAAAGTGCGTACACAAATGTATACAAAGATTATTATTATCAAGAGGAAGTTATAAGAAATTCTTTGGATCTTAATGAAGCAATAGATTATTTTTGGAGTCTATCTCCAAATAATACAGCAGTTCCGATAGATTCGTTCAAGCAGATAAAAGCTAGATGGCCTGAGGTAAAAGGAGATGAGCGTGATCACTATAAGTTTTATTTTGAATCAACAATTAAGCATATGAAAATTCTTCCCGGAGTGATGGAATTTATTGATTGGATAAATGATTCTGAATATAACTGGGGTGTTGTAACAAACGGTAATAGTTATCAATATAAGAAGGTTGAAATTACTGGACTAACTGATAAAATACCTTTTGTTTTACCATCAAAAATTTATGCAAAGGATAAGCCTGATCCAGAAATATATCTGATTGGTAAGAAAAAATTAGGTTTAGAAAATATTAAAAATGAAGAAATATTATTTGTAGGAGACAATGCTTATACTGATATATTGGGGGCGAATCGACTTGGTATGAGTACAGCTTGGATCAAAATGGGAAGATCTTATCCCAAAGAACTACCAATACCTGATTTTCAAATTGAACATGTAAACGAACTTATTAATATATTAAAAAAATAGTTTAGGAGAAATAAATGAAACCTGCAGAATTAAAACAACGCTTAAAAGATGGCAAACCAGTATTTGGTTATATGATTTGGTGTATGACAGGAATGAGGTGGAAAAGAGTTTATGCTGGTTGTGGATTAGATTTTGTTGTTATTGATTCAGAGCATGGATCAAGAGATAGGGAACTAATAGCTAATACTGTAGAACAATTTCAATCTTTAGATATTACAGCTATAGTAAGAACTCCAAGCACTGATCCTATTTATGTTGCTATGGCTATGGATGCAGGTGCGGATGGAGTGCTAGTACCATACTGTGAAGATATAGAAGAGGTAAAACATTGTGTAGGAAAATTACGTACCCATCCACTAAAAGGTGAATATTATGAAAATTATGTGAGTACCGGTGAATTTCCAAGTGATAAAACTAAAAAATATTTTGAAAAATTACATAAAGATCATATTTTTATTATGGGAGTAGAAAGTAAACCAGCCGCAGAAAATATTGGAAATATGATCGACTCAGCAAAAATTGATGGAGTATTTATTGGTCCTAACGATATGACTACTTCTTTGGGAATACCAAACGAAAATGACAATCCAGTTTATCTTGAGACACTAAAGCATGTAATTGGAGAAGCAGACAAAAGAGGTGTCCCAACAATGATTCATCAGCAGACTATTGAAGCTTCAAAAGTTGCAATTGATTTAGGTGCGCGTTTTATATTACATTCTTCTGACGCAGGTATTTTACTTCGTGGTATACAAAATGAATTTGCTGAATTGAAAACTAGTGTTAATGAAAAATATGGAAGTGATCTTTCATCATCAACATCAGATGAAAGTTTAGGAGAAGTTTAGTTCATTACAAATTTCTTAAACGACTCGGCATAATCGGAGTCTATATTTTTACCTAGGTCTTGTCTTCTTTTTTTCATCCAAGAAGCTGCAGATTCTGGATTGGGTATTTGGCTGACATGCTTTAATAGTGCTTCTATAGAGGTGTCTACATCTAATTCACTAACTGGGTTCCAAAAATCAGCTTTCTCTCCATATGACATTATCCAAACCTCTTTAACTTTGTGAGGTTCTAATTTTTCTTTTTCAAAAAGATCAGGAAATGTTAGGTGGTCTCTTGCACTTGGAAATACAGCAGATAAAGTTGCTTCACCTGCCGCGAAATGATCGGGGTGCCCTAAATATGTTGAATTATTTAAGTCTCTTGTTGGATTTGTAGTAATAAGAATTTCAGGTTTCCATATTCTTATTTGCCTTGATATATCTTTTCTAACTTCCAAAGTTGGTTCCAAATAACCATCGGGGTAGTTTAGAAATATAACATCCTTTAGACCTAAAACTATCCCAGAATTTTTTTGTTCCTCATATCTAATTTTAGATAACTCTTTAGGAGTAATAGTTCTATCCTCAGTTCCTTTTGATCCATCTGTACATATTACATACACAACATCCCAACCTTTTCTAGAGAATTTTGCAACAGTTGCCGAGCATCCAAAATCTGCATCATCAGGATGAGCTGTAACAACCATCATGCATTTTTTTTTCATTTTTACTCCTCTAATTTATTTTCTAACATAAAATTATCTATACTAACAAAAGCCTCATCTGAAGATTGTAAAGAGCCAAAATGATTAGCCTTAGGTATTGAAATAAATTTAATTTTTTTTTCTTTTGTAAATAATCTAACATCATTATAATACTTATCTTTTTCTCCGCAAAACATCAGAACTGGAAAATCAAACATAATTGTATCATTTGATATTCCATTCCACATAAGCATTGCTTCATATGACGCCGCAAGTGCCAATGGATCATTTGAAGGGCGATGTAAATTTCCTTTTTTAACAAAATTACCTTTTTTACTCTTAAGAATACGAATGTTTCTTTTATAAATATTTATATTAATTGATGGGGGCTTATGATGCATTCCGCCTATAACTAAAAATCTTAAGTAATTGCTATAATTTTCTGCTAGTTCGAATCCTACCCTACCGCCTAGAGAAAATCCTAAAAAACCAAATTTTTTATAGCCCAAATTTTTTGCTAAATTTATTGATAATTTAGCTCTTTCTTCTATAGTGTATTTGCTGGAAATATGTGGTTTATTTGATGATCCATGACCAAGAGCATCAAAAATTAAAATCTTAAAATCCTTAATTAATGAATTAATCCAATTATATTTTATCCATGATGATTTATTTGACCCAAAGCCATGATGTAAGATTAGCAATGGCCCGCTACCATATGTTTCGTAAAATATTTTTTCTGATTTATAAATAAATATTGGCATAATTTAATTTATTTTTATCATGAATTTAAGAGCATATGTTATCTATCAGATGTAAAATATTGAAATAATGAGTTATTTGGAGATAATTTAATGGATAATCCTTTAATATCAATAATAATGGGTAGTGATTCTGATCTGCCAACTATGGAACATGCTATTAAAATCATAGAAGAATTTTCTATACCATACGAAGTAAAAATAATATCTGCACACAGAACTCCGGATTTAATGTATGAGTATGCAGAATCGGCTAAATCAAGAGGTATTAAAGTTATAATTGCTGGTGCCGGAGGAGCTGCTCATCTTCCAGGAATGACCGCAGCTAAAACAATATTGCCCGTAATAGGTGTTCCTATAGAATCTAAATCATTGAATGGAATAGATTCATTGTTATCTATAGTCCAAATGCCAAAAGGTGTACCTGTAGCTACTGTAGCAATCGGAAATCCAGGAGCAGCAAATGCTGGAATTTTAGCGGCTGAAATTATTGGGTTATTTGATGATGATATTCAAAAAAAAATTCAAGAAAAAAGAAAAAACATAGAGAAGAAAATCAGGTCGATTGATTTAGATATTTAGAAAGAAGTTCTATGAAAAATATAGGTATTATCGGTGGAGGGCAATTAGGTAAAATGATTGCTATTTCAGCTAAAGAAATGGGTAATAATACTATTGTTCTAGATCCTAACCCAGATTCACCTGCATTCGGGGTGTCAGATGAGAAAATAATTTCTGAATTTGATGATTTAAATGCATGTGATATATTGATTGAGAAAAGTGACATAATCACGTATGAATTCGAAAATATTAAATTAGATTCAGTTGAATATATAGAAAAATATAGAAAAGTGTTTCCGTCATCTAAAGTCTTATCTATTTCACAAAATAGAATTTTAGAAAAAGAGTTTCTTAAGAATAATAAAATCCCGGTCGCCGAATTTAATTTAGTAAAAAGTGAAAAAGATATTATTAAATTTTGCGAAAATTTTAATTTTCCCGTTGTTATAAAAACAGCCACTGAAGGATATGATGGTAAAGGTCAAAAAATAATAAAAAATGTTAATGAAATTCCCTCATCATACAGAGAAATTTCTAAAAAAAATAAAGAGATTATAATAGAAAAATTCATTAATTTTGATAAGGAAGTTTCAGTTATTTGCTCAAGAGATACATCAGGTGAAATTACCTCGTTTCCTATCTCAGAAAATATACATGTGAATCACATATTAGATAAATCTATTGTTCCTGCAAGAATCTCTAAAGCCTTGGAAAATAAAATAAATAATTTAGCAGAAATTATTGTAAATCAATTAGAATTAGTTGGGTTGATTTGTATAGAAATGTTTGTTCTTGGAGAAGAAATATTTATAAATGAAATTGCTCCAAGACCACATAATTCAGGACATTACACTCTAGATGCTTGCGATACTTCACAATTTGACCAAGTTGTAAAAATATTGTTAGGTTTTAATACTTGTAAACCAAAGTTATTGTCCCCTGCTGTAATGTTTAATTTACTTGGTGATATATGGTTTGATAATTTAAATCCAAACTGGAATAAAGCATTAATGACTCCTGGTTCAAAGCTCTATTTATATGGGAAGCATGAACCTAGAATAGGCAGAAAAATGGGGCATATAAATATTTTGAATAATAGTTTAGATGATGCAATAAAGTTATCTGAATCTTGTAAATCTATGTTGTATGATTAAAAATCTCTCCATTTGAGATATTCAGTGTTTTGTCAGATAAATCTAAAAGAGTTCGATCATGAGTTGTCGCAATTATAGACATATTTTGCTCATTTACCATCTCTTTAAATAAACTAAATATTGAAAACGCATTTACTGAATCTAACTCACCAGTTGGCTCGTCTGCTAAAAGGAGTTTTGGCTTCATAGCTATAGCTCTTGCTATAGCTATCCGTTGCTGTTCACCTCCTGACAATTCATATGGTCTATGATTGCCTCTTTTTTCTAATCCGATCATTTTCAGTGCACCTTTAGTTCTTTTATTTCTTTCTTTTGAATTTATACCACAAATTCTCATAGGCAATTCTATATTTTCGTATGCAGATAATAAGGGTAACAGAGAAAAAGATTGAAATATAACTCCTATTTCAAATCTTCTAAAACTAATTTTTTCTTTTTCATTATAATCATTAATATTATTGCCTTTAAATAAAATTTCTCCATCTGAGGGCTCATCTAATCCTGCCAAAATATTAAGTAGGGTTGTTTTTCCTGAACCGGACCTTCCAACTAAAGTTAAGAATTCTCCATTATTAATATTTAGATTTATATTTCTTAAGGCCTCAATTTTTTCACCTTTTAATATATAATTTCTAGAAACATTTTTTACTTGGATTAGTTCATTTTTCATTATCCGCCTCTATTTTTATTACACCGTCTTCATTATAAATTTTAACTCTTTTATCAATATTATTACTATCTAATATTTTTTTTGGTATTTGTAAAGAGCCAATAGAATCTATTAGCAAATATTCATTTTTTTCATTATTAATTAGTTGTGTTTCTATACTAGTTTTTCCATCCTTAATAGTAATACTCCTGCTAACATCATCAGAAATTTTAGGGTCATGAGTAACTATAACAATAGTGGTATTTAGTTTTTGATTTAACTCATTAAGTAAATCCAGTATATTTTGAGATGTTTCATCGTCTAATTCGCCAGTTGGCTCGTCGGCTAATATTAAGGGTGGATTATTTGATAATGCAACTGCTATAGCAATTCTTTGTTGCTCTCCTCCTGATAATTCATAAGGCATATGATTTTTTCTATTACTTAGACCGACAAGCTCAATCAACTCATCTGCTCTATCATTAATTATGTTTTTATTTTTACCAGTAATTACCATTGGTAACTTTATATTTTCTATTGCTGATAGATAATTAAATAGATTTTTATTGGTGTCCTGCCAAATAAACCCCACTTCTTTTCTTCTATATCTTACTATTTCTTCTTTGGACATTTGTAATAAATCATAATTTCCAACTTTTACTATGCCAGCAGAAGGAAAATCATATCCAGCTAGAATATTTAATAGTGTAGACTTACCACTCCCTGAAGATCCTATAATAGAAATTATTTCACCTTTATCTACAGACAATTCTAATCCTCTAAGGGCTACAACTTCTAATTCAGATGCTTTATATATTTTGAAGAGATTTGTACACTCGATATAATAATTTTTCATTTTCTTATTTTCCTATCCTCATGACCTTGTGTAAAGACATTTTAAATACTGAGAAGATAATTATTGCTATTACTGTTACAAAAACTAAAAGTAATATAAAAAAAGTAAAACGAAATTCATCCCACCTGAATAAGATATCCATTGGTGGCAATAAAACTTCCGAACCACTTGAATTTGCAAGGTAAGGTAATATCGTTGAGCCTAAAGATAATCCCATAAAAATTCCAAGTCCTAATGCTAAACCTATAATAATAATTTGTTCGAATAAAATTAATGTAACTAACTGTTTCATAGATAATCCTATAGTTCGTAATAATGCTAATTCATATTTTCTATTGTTAAATGAAAAATTACTATGAATAATAAATCCCAATGCACTTATTATTAGGACTGTAAAAAAAGCAACACCTAATAATGCTTTCCATCCAGCAATTACTAATGGATTTAAATTGATATTTTTTAACTCATTATCCAAATAACTTATCGAGGACCCAGCCTTCAAATCAATGTTTTCAAATATGTGATCAATTTCATTTTTTATTTTTTCGTGAATAAAATAATTATCTATAAAATCAGGTTTTTCAATTTCATTTTCTATGTCATTACTAGAGTTTATCCAAAATTCTTTGGGCTGTATATTTCCTACATGTTTTTTTGTATTTAAATGAGTAAGTAATGATTCGTAATCAACGATAATGAATGGTTCTTTTTCATATCCTGCACTAGGAAATAACTCTATGGTATCAATAATATTTAATTTTATAGGGCTTGAATCTACAATGATATTAACCTTAGTAGGATTTTTATTATCATCAATTTCCAAGTTATACTTTTTTATAAAATTTTTATCTGCTAATGCTGGAATTTCTTCTAAGCCTTTTCCGTGCCATATTCCTCTATATTCTCTTGGGTCAATGTTAGTCCATCTAAATCTTAGAAATTTTTCTACTAGAGTTTTTGAAAGATTTGTAATTTGATTTTTGCTAGAAAAATTTATTGAGATCGTATCTCCAAGGGAGTTTTTTGTAGGCTTTATAGTACTCCAAGAATCATTAAAATCTTCACTAAAATTTTCTATGATTGTTATATTTTTACCTGAACCATCAATTACACTTATATCGGAGATATCTAGTGCAGATGCCTCTATATAGCTGTTAGAATATATTCCTACAGAATGTAAACTTAGTGGTTCTTTTGGAAAAAACTCAACGGGTCTATATCTTCTAATGCTAGATATTGCTGTTTGTAGGCTTACACCTATTCTACACCACTCATTTTCACTATTTTCTGGACAATGGAATCTAAATCCATCGTAACCATTTGGAGATAAATTTCCTAATGGAATTGTAAAAAAATTATTATTTGCATCTGATAATCTTGCTAACACATATGTATCAGGAAGTTTTGTTAATGGTCTTATATTTACTGAAATCCATTTACTCCCACTCGGTATCATTATTCCTTTATCTGTTATTTCATCTATTCTATTTAATTTTTCTTTTAAGTTTTTATCTTTATTATCATTTCTAAGTAAAATGATTTTATCGAGATTATTTGGATCAATTCCTATAAGTTCAAAATAGTCATTAGAGTATTTTGACGAAACAGAAGATTTTTTTCTTAATATTGGAGTTGAGTTTAATAATATCTCAGATTTAGTTAGTTCATTTATTATAGATTTTGACCAAATTTCTTTATGTATTTCCATAGACTCAAGTTTTATCTCCCCTGCATTATCGTATAAAACTTGATCAATATTGCTTTGCTTCAGTGATGATTCAAAACTTGATGCGAATACGCCTAAGGCTGCTGTTAAAATTAACAGTAAAGATAGTCTTGAATAATGAGATGGATTTCTTGACATTTGCCATATTCCTAAAATTAGTTCCGGTGGGGCAAGTTTTGAAAAAAGTTTTTTATTTAAAATAACCCCTAAGAAACTCATCATTAATGGAAAAATTCTAACTAAAATTAATCCTGAGCAAATTATGAAAATAGCCGGTGTTGCTAACAAAAGTTGATTTATTTCTGGCTCACCACCCATGCTGTTTTCTGATATAAATGAACCTTGTTTACTTATTTGAAATAGTAAGAACATAATAATAATAATAAAACCTACATCAAGGTAATATCTTTGAATTATAGAAAGCCTGCTTGGTCTTTGAGTGGTAATTTTTGAGGCTAATAGACCTAAGTTTGTAATTTTAATTGCAGGTGCTAGTACCGAAATAAGGCCTAATGCTCCACCTATAAAACTCATATAATATACATTTATAGACAAACTAACTGGTAAGTTATTTCCATAATTAAGGTTTTCATATGTAGGTATTTGACCAATTATAGATATTGTAGAGGCGGCTATTATAGGTCCTGTCAAAGTAGCAATTATTGTTAATACGAGACCTTCAAAAACATAAACAGAAATGATTTGCTTAGTTGAAGCTCCTCTTGTTCTTAGCATTCCTATTTCATTTTTTTGAGCTTCAACAAGTAGACTTGAAATTGTAATAGTGTAGTAAATAGCTACCAATACTATAATCATTATTACAATTTGCATTGGAATTTTATTAAAAAATAAATCGGTTTCAAAATTTTCAATAGTTTTCATTAAGTCGGTTGTTATTAATAAACCGTTTAGTTCAGATTTCATTTGATTTTCAGCTATATTAATACCATGTAAAATTTGTGAAGTATCTCTAGCTTTTATTTTTTTATTTTCAACATCAATCCACCAAGCATAATCTAATCTTATTTTTGAAAAATATTCTAATAATTTACCTGAGATTATTTCTTCATTTATTATGAAATAGTTGAAATCTAACGAAGTTATTTTATTCTTAAATACTTCGTCATTTATTGACCAATAATTTGTATTTTCTTTTTTTCGTTCATATATACCTGAAACTATTATTTCTAAATATTGATTTTTGTCCTCCCAGTGAGCTTTTAGTCGATATGTATCTCCAATTTCTAAATTTAATTTCTCAGAAGTATCCTCGTCTATAATTGCTTCAGTTTGAAGAATATATTCATCTGTAAAAGTTATATTTGAAGATGGTAACTTTCCATTTAAGATTGATATTTTATTTTCACTACTTGAAAGGCTTAACAATGATGCCCTTGAACAATCACACTCAATCATTTCATTATTATTTATGGAATAAATAGAAGCGCATGGACATTCTGAAGCTGGTGAAGGGTCAATTTTTTTTGCCGAAAAAAATGTGCTAGTTTTTGCAAAATATTCATTCTTATTTGTAATTTTTTCACATGTGGCTATAATAGTTTCGTTAATTTGTCTTAATATTTTTTTATGATCTCCTTTATTTTTTGGTGTAGCGTTAGCTTCAACAAGAATATCTATATTTTTATCAGAAGTTGATGAGAGAGTTTCTTGGAGAGAAAGATTTTTTAGGGAATCAAAAAATATTACTGAACCAGACATAATTGTTGATGAAAGTATAATTCCGACCATAACTGCACCAATAAGATTTTTATGAGCTAAGGTTCTCTTAAGTATTATGAAAATTATGGTTATCATTCTATATAAATATAAATTATAATTTATATTTTCGAAATAAATGTAAGAAATGAGTTAGTAAATTGAGTAATAAATCAAAAGTTGCTATAGTGACTGGAGCTGGAAGATATAGAGGAATTGGCAGATCTACAGCATTGGTATTAGCAAAAAAAGGTATTAATGTTATTGTTACTGGCACAGGCAGAAATCCTGAAACTTTTCCAGATGATGAAAAAAAAATGAAATGGAATGATGTTTTTTCAACTTCTGAAGAAATAAGTAACTTAGGAGTAAAATCTAGTGCTTATGTCACTGACGTATCTGATGAAAATTCAGTTAAAAAAATGGTAAATAATGTAATTGAAGAGTACGGCCAAATAGATATATTAGTTAATAATGCTGCTGCCCCAAACGGTGCAGACAGAGTTAGTGTAATAGACCTTGATGATACTTTATTTAGAAATGTGATTAATGTGAAATTATTTGGAACATTTTACTGCTCTAAATATGTCACCAGAGAAATGATAAAAAAAGGTAATAGAGGAAGAATAATTAATATTTCATCTGTAATGGGTAAATCTGGTAGAGCAAATACAAGTGCATATAATGCAGCAAATTTTGCAATTGATGGATTTTCTCAGGCTTTGGCAAAAGAAGTAGCTAAGCACAACATTACAGTTAATACAATTTGTCCAGGATTAATTGATACTGCAAGAATGGATCTTTTAGGGAGAGATTCTGGGTGGAAAAAACGACTTGAAGAAATACCCTTGGGTAGGGCTGGAACCCATGAAGAAGTTGGAGAACTTATTGGATTTCTATGCCAAAAAGAAGCGGACTATATTACTGGACAAGCAATAAATATTAATGGAGGGACATTAACTGAACGTTAGATTTTCATACCTTCGAAAAAGTTAATTTCAATAAATTTTTTGCTTTTATAATGCCAAGAAAATTGTTTTGCTTCAACTATTTCATATTTATTAATTCCAATAACAACTTGTTGTACTGGATATGATGGTTCACAACCCCATGGACTCATTGCATTATTTATATCAGTCTCAGAAAAGTAAGCTTTTCCATTTGGATGAGAATGATATATGATTTTTGGGACAAAAGTTTTTTCAAAACTTTCGTTCAATTCAATTAGATCTTTTCCTGAAATTACATAAGCTGTTTCTTTTGATCTACTTGATCTTGTAGGATGATTAGATGATGTATATTGGTTTTGAGCTTTTCTAACTTTTGATGCAACAGTTGAATTTTTTTCACCCAAAATCCACCCACAACACTCGTTTGGAAATTCTTTTCTAGCATGAAGATATATTTCTTTTATTGATTCTGAAGTTATTTTTATTATTTCACTCATAAAATTATTTTTTTCTTAATATAATCCTTAATTGTATCTTTTTTATATCCAAGAGATGTTAATATTTCAATATTATTTTCTCCAAGTTTAGGTGCACTTTTTTTCTTGATTTTATGATTAAAATCTAAAACAGGACCAGTAGTAATTATGTTGTCTCCTGTGTGATGTTTCAATTTAATTATATTATTATTTTTTATGGCTTGTTCATCACTTAAGAGCTCTTCTATAAATCTTACAGCTTCACAAGGTATATTATTCTTCTTTAATTTTTTTAGCCAATAATTTGTTGTATGATTATCAAATTTTTCTTGAAATTTCTTTTCAATATTTTTGTGATAATTTTTTGGAAATTTTTTTGAATTGTTTAGTAGACGTTCATCTTTTATATTAAATAATTTAGTTATACTAATTCTTGCGTGGTTAGCTAATGCTCCAAGCGTTATTGCTCCGTCTTTCGTTGTATAAACTCTATAATATGTCTTAAGTAGATTTGATCTTACTTGTTCATTATAACTGCCGAGTATATTAATGAAATTTGTTTTTGTTTTTTTTAATTTATTATATTTATTGTCAAACCAATTTTTTGTAGGTGAGGGATAATTTTCCACATCAATTAATCTCATTGATTGCATACCTAATGCGTTGGCTAGAAGACTTGTAGATATTTTTTGACCTTTTCCAGTAATACTTCTCTCTATTACCCCCGCGAGTAAAGCATTTACGGCGGCATAGCCTGTAGAAAAATCTATGAATGAAGTGGACTGAACAAGGCCAATATCTCCTCGATTAATTTTTCCTTCACCGGTAATAGTGCCTGTATATCCTTGCATGATGGTATCAAAACCAGGGTCTTTAGATTTTTTCCCTTTTACTCCATAACCAGTAATTTCAACATATATGATTTTATCATTGATTTTTTTTAGTGAGTTGTAATCAATTTTTAATTTTTTTGATGTATCTATTCTATTATTTGAAATCACACCATCTATGTTTTTTATTAAATTTGATAGTATATTATTACCTTCTATGGATTTTAGGTTTATTGCAAAACTTTTTACGCCTCTATTAATTGATATAAACGATTTACTTTCATTTGGCTTAAATTCATTTGATTTTCTCCAAGGATCACCAGATATAGGTTCAATTTTTATAACTGTTGCTCCCATGTCTGCCAATAGCTGACCAGCCCATGGCCCAGCCACATAATTCCCAAATTCAATAATTATAAGACTAGATAAAGGTCCATTAGATATATTTAAATTTTGTTTCATTGAATTACTTTAATTACTTAAAATTTTTTATTAAGATTTTATAATATATATAAGACTATGAATATATCTAAAAATAAATATATATCAAAAATCGGCATATTACCCGTAATTGTATTTTTGTTTATATTTTTATCATGTTCAGCTGCTAATGAAAAATATGACAATTATATAAAAAATAATCCAACAAAATATGAAGAAGTTAAATTTCAATACAATGAATATGATATTAATAATGGTGAAAAAAAATTTATCTCACTAACATGCAGTAATTGTCATTCAAAAGAAAACAAGAAAATTATTGGGCCAGGATTAAAAAATATTTATAAAAAAGGTGATAATTACATATTAAGATCTATACTTTATCCAGATGAATATATTCTTGAAGGATATAAAAATTTGATGCCAAAAATTTATAAAAACGAAAACAGAAAAGATATAGAAGATATTATCGCTTATATAAAAACTTTCAAGTAATTAAATCTTAAAGCCAGAAGCTTCAGCTACTGTATTTAAGTCTTTATCACCCCGACCACTAAGTAAAAATAATATTTTGTTGTCTTTTGAAACTTTTGGGAGCCAATTTATCATATAACCTAAGGCATGAGCAGGCTCTAATGCAGGAATAATACCCTCAGTTCTGCTAAGAAGCCGGAATCCTTCAAGTGCTTCAGTATCAGTTGCTGAAACATATTGTGCTCGTTCAATATCCTTTAAGTAACTATGTTCTGGTCCGACTCCTGGATAGTCTAATCCCGCAGAAATACTATGAGCCTCAGATACCTGCCCATGCTCATCCTGTAGCAAATAACTTAATGAGCCATGTAATACACCTGGCCTACCTTTAGACATTGTGGCAGCATGCTTCTCATTTAAACCTTCTCCAGCTGCTTCTACTCCTATCAATCCTACATCTCCATCCTCAATAAAACCCGAGAAAATTCCCATTGCATTAGAGCCTCCCCCAACACAGGCAACTACGTAGCTAGGCAATGAACCTGTCATTTTTATAAATTGTTCACGAGCTTCATAGCCAATGATTGCTTGAAAGTCTCGTACAATTTTTGGGTATGGATGAGGCCCAACAACACTACCTATAATATAGTGTGTTGTTTCTACATTACTTACCCAGTCCCGAATTGCTTCATTAATTGCATCTTTTAACGTTCTGCTTCCATTTTTTACTGATTCAATCTTTGCTCCTAATTCATTCATCCTGTATACATTTTGAGATTGGCGCTGAATATCTTCCTCTCCCATATATATTATGCATTCTAAATCCATTTGAGCACATACTGTTGCAGTTGCGACTCCATGTTGACCGGCTCCAGTTTCAGCGATTATTCTTTTTTTACCTAATTTTTTTGCAAGTAAAGCTTGCCCAATAGCATTATTAATTTTATGGGCGCCAGTATGAGTTAAATCTTCTCTTTTGATATATATATGAGGACCATTGAGTTTTTTTGAAAGATTTTTGGCAAAGTATATTGGAGTAGGCCTTCCAACATAATTTGAAGAAAGTTCATTAAATTCCTTCCAAAAATCGGTATTTTTAGATGCTTCTTCATATGCATTATCAAGTTCTGCCAATGCAGACATTAATGTTTCAGGAACAAATTTTCCACCGTATTCGCCATATCTTCCATTTACATCAGGTTGATTATATTTTATTGAATTTAAATTAGACATAAAATTTAGATTTATTTTTATTATTAAGTATAATGAATAAAATATAATATACAAATTATATTGCTTACAAAATAGTTACAAAGTATGTCTCAAAATATTTTATCCATTGACCAGGGTACAACATCCACAAGAGTAATGATATTTAATTCTGAAGGAAAAATTTTGTCTAAAGTAAGTAAAAATTTAAGGCAAATATACCCACGCTCTGGATGGGTAGAACAAGATCCTAATGAATTAATTAATTCAGTTATATCTTTGTCTAAAGAGGCACTTAGAATATCGAAACTTGATATTGAAGAAATAACATCTATAGGTATTGCTAATCAAAGAGAGACTACAATAATATGGGAAAAAAATTCAGGTAAGCCTGTTTATAATGCTATAGTTTGGCAGGATAATAGAACTTCAGATTTATGTATAGATATGTTCCAGAGAGGCTTATCAGACGACATTAAAAAAATAACGGGATTGGTTATTGATCCATATTTTAGCTCTACAAAAATAAGGTGGATTTTGGACAATATTCCTGATGGTCAAAAGAGGGCAGAAAACGGCGAACTGCTTTTTGGCAC